>Ga0207844_100018_pt1 | contig 247709 bp, 240 predicted proteins | sample CeladaPassaB1F10_FD_187487 | JGI IMG/M metagenome (GOLD analysis project Ga0207844, IMG submission 187487) | Cellulose-adapted microbial communities from the Joint BioEnergy Institute, USA - Passage B1F10 (SPAdes) (version 2) | ecosystem: Engineered > Bioreactor > Continuous culture >... | reverse complement strand
GCAAGCGGTCCGGTGGCCATAGCGGAGGGGAACCACGCGTGCCCATCCCGAACACGACCGTTAAGCCCTCCAGCGCCGAGGGTACTGGGACCGCCGGGTCCCGGGAGAGTAGGTCGCTGCCGGGCCGCAAGCCAGCTCAAGGGAAGAACCCGGGTCGTCCGGCTTCGGTCGGATGCACCCGGGTTTTTCCTTTTAGTCAAAAAAATCTTGTGTTCAGTCAATTTTCCGGTATGTTGGGGCCGAAACCGCGGATTAAAATGGCGGCAGCCGGATTTGAAAGGGGCGGGATCGAGATGGTAAGCGAGCGGTCGGTCCGTTCACCGGTGACGCCGTCGTTCCGCGGGGGCGATCCGCTGCGGCCGTATGAACGGGAAGAATGGGAGGCGTATTGGCGGCGCGTCCGAGAAGACGATGCTTATGCCGCTCTTCGTAAGGAAATTCGGGAAGAAGCGGAACACCACGACGCGGAGTCGGTTCCAGCTTTGACGTGGGAATTATTTCGTCGATGGACGGTCGACGGCGACCGGCAAACTTACGAAACGGCGTATTTCCGGCGGCGCAAGCGACTGACCGCCCATGCTCTACGATTGCTGGTCTGGCCGGAGGAGGCGCGGTTTCGGGATGCTTTATGCGAAACCATTTGGGCGGTGTGCGACGAATTTTCCTGGTGTTTGCCCGCGCATTTTCCTTGGCCTGCCGAAAGCGAAATCGTCGACGTGGAGGACGATTTTGCGCCGGATGAGGAGGCTTTGAACCGATTTTCGGGGTTGCACATCGATTTGTTTGCGGCGGAGACGGCCTTTGCGCTCGCGGAAATTCGGCGTTTGGCCGGTCGACGTCTTCCGCGGCTTATCCGCGACCGCATTCGGTACGAAGTGTTTCGGCGGGTTCTGATTCCGTTCGCGCACGGCGGTCCGTATGCGTGGGAAACGGCGCGGCACAATTGGGCCGCCGTTTGCGCTGGATCGGTCGGCGCCGCCGCTCTTTATCTGATGAGGGACGACCGCCGTTTATCGGAGCTTTTGCAGCGGGTGTTGCGAAGTCTCGAATATTTTCTGGACGGATACGGTGAAGACGGCGTCTGCCGAGAAGGCTACAATTATTGGGTATATGGATTTGGGTTTTATACTTATTTTGCTGATTTGTTATTGCGCCATTCCGAAGGGCGGATCGACCTTTTCGCCTCCGAAAAAGTGCGAAAAATCGCCGCGTTTCAGCAATACGCGTTTTTGAGCGGCACGTACACGGTAAGCTTTTCCGACGCCCTTCCGCAAACGCCGGTTTTTCTCGGGTTGGCCCATTTCCTGCATCGCCGGTTTCCGGATCTCGTCGTCCCGGAAAGCGGCCTGGGGGCGCCGCTATTTGCGGATCATTGCGGAAGATGGGCTCCCGCATTGCGCAATATCATCTGGTACGATCCCAAACAACAGGGAATTCGATGGCCGGAGGGGACCGTCTATTTACCCGACGCTCAATGGCTGGTCTGTCGCCGCGCGGCCGAGGATGGCTCCGGCATTTATGCGTTTGCGGCGAAAGGCGGCCATAACGACGAGCCGCACAATCACAATGACGTCGGTTCGTTCATTTTGCATGCGGACGGACGGTCGTTCATCACGGATCTGGGGTGCGGGCTTTATTCGGCCGCCTATTTCGGCCGCGAGCGGTATACTTTTCTATGCAACGGGTCGCAGGGCCATTCCGTGCCGATCGTTGGCGGCCTCTTCCAACGTGCGGGGGCGGACGCGCGGGCGGCCGTCCGTTCGGTGCGGACGGACGGCCTGAACGCACGGCTGGTGCTGGAGGCTGCGGCGGCGTACGACGCGGCGGCCTGCGGCCTTTGCGAGTGGGTGCGGACGTTCGACTGGCGCGGCGCAGAGACGCCGCCGCGGCTTGTACTGGAAGACGGTTTTATGTTTGACGGGCGTCCTGCGGACGTCGTCGAACGTTTCATCTGTTCCGTGCTTCCCGAGCCTTGCGGCGACGGACGTGTGGCGCTGCGCGGCCGCACGCGCGATCTGGTCGTTTCCTATGACGCCTTACGTTGGGAACCGGTCGTCACTCCTTTGGTTCATATGGATCATTTTGGGAACTCGGATGTTTGTTATGCGCTTGATTTTCGGCAGAGAAGCCGGTCGGTTACGGACGCGCAGGCGGTGTTTCGGCTGGAGTTCGCGTTTACGGCATAAAAGCGTCGAAAGGGGGCAAACTTTATTCAGAGCCCCCTTGCTTTTTTTCAAAAGCTCTTTTATAATAAAAGTCAAAGTAAGTCAAAGTCAGTCCCCGGTCAAGGGGTGATCGCGATGAAAAACATATCTGACCTTATTGAACAACATTTAAAGCAGATTTTGCAAAACAGTCCAGACGGCGTTGTGGAAATTCAGCGCAACGAATTGGCGGACAAGTTCCGCTGTGTTCCGTCGCAGATCAATTACGTCATTTCGACGCGATTTACGGTGGAACGGGGATACTTGGTCGAAAGCAAGCGTGGTGGAGGCGGATACGTGCGGATCCAGCGGGTGACGTGGCCGGCGGAGGAACGGCTGGTCGAGCATCTGTTCCGAACGGCCGGGGACAGACTGGATCAGTCGACCGCCGAGGCGTTGATCGATCGTCTCGAGGAAACGAAGCGCGCTACTCCGCGGGAGGCCTCGCTTCTGCGGGCGGCACTCTGCCGCGACGCCATCGGATTGCCGCTGCCGCTTCGCGACGAGGTGCGCGCCCGTCTGTTCAAGGCGATGGTCGCCGCATTGTTCGGTGAAAGGAGGAGTTCAACATGATGTGTCAGGATTGCAACAAACGTCCTGCCACGCTCCATTTTACGAAAATCGTAAACGGAGACAAAACGGAATTTCACGTCTGCGAAGCGTGTGCGCGCGAGCGGGGCGAAATGATTCCGGGTACGAACGGTTTTTCCATCCATCACCTTCTGTCCGGCTTGCTTGATTTCGATCCGCCGGCTGCGGGCAACGGTCATAAATCCGGCCACGGGCCGCGGTGCGAAACATGCGGCATGACGTACGCGCAATTCAGCAAAAGCGGTCGGTTCGGCTGCAGCGACTGTTACCGGCATTTCGCCGACCGGCTCGACCCGCTTTTTCGGCGCATTCACGGTCATACCGCCCATGTCGGCAAAGTGCCGAAACGAACCGGAGGCGTGCTCAGGTACAAGCGGGAGCTGGAAAATCTGAAGCGCGAGCTGCAATGGCGCGTCGAGCGGGAAGAATTCGAAGCGGCAGCCAGACTTCGCGACCAAATCCGTGAGCTTGAGCGCAAGCTGAACGCGTCGTCCGGAAACTGACCGGGAGAAAGGAGGGACGTCGATGAACAGGCGGTTTTTCGAAGAAGCGTTGAGCGACTGGATGAAAGGCGGCGGCCCGGATTCCGACATCGTCATCTCGAGCCGCGTCCGGATCGCGCGCAATTTGCGCACGCATCCGTTTCCGACGTTGGCGACCAACCAGCAGTCGCGGGAAGTTCGCGACCAAGTGCGTGCGGCCGCGGAATCCGAAGGCTTCGAGCAGTTCGGCAAATTCCATTTTCTGGAACTCGATCGACTGACCGAGTTGCAGAAGCGGGTGTTGGTGGAAAAACATCTGATTAGCCCCGACCTGGCTAATGAGTCGCGCAACGGGGCGGTGCTTTTGAGCGAGAACGAGTCGGTCAGTATTATGATCAACGAGGAAGATCATCTGCGTATCCAGGTGCTCCGTCCGGGTTTTCAGCTGCGGGAAACATGGGACGAGGCGAACCGGATCGACGACTGGTTTGAGTCGCGGCTGGAATACGCGTATGATGAAAGAAAAGGGTATTTGACCAGCTGCCCCACGAATGTCGGCACCGGCATTCGCGTGTCGGTCATGATGCATTTGCCGGCGTTGGCGATGACGCAACAGATCAATCGAATGCTGTCGGCCATCACGAAAGTCGGCCTGGCGGTTCGCGGGTTGTACGGAGAGGGCAGCGAGTCGACCGGAAATCTGTTTCAGATTTCCAATCAAATTACGCTAGGGCTGACCGAGGAAGACATCATCGACAACCTGCATCGCGTGGCGCGCCAGATCATGGAGCACGAGCGCACCGCGCGCGCCTCGCTCATGCAGGACTCGCGTTACAAGACGATCGACCGCATTTACCGGTCGTACGGCATCCTCGCTCACGCCGCCATCATGGATTCCAAAGAAGCGATGAAGCGGTTGTCCGACGTGCGGCTTGGCGTCCACCTGGGCATTATAAAATCGGTCAGCCCGCAAACGCTGAACGAGCTGATGGTCATGACGCAACCCGGTTTTTTGCAACAGCTGGCCGGCGAAGCGCTGTCGCCGGAAGAACGCGACGTCCGTCGCGCGCAGCTGATCCGCGCGAAACTCGGCGCAAAGCAGCCTTGAACCGTAAGATTCGGGGGTGAACCGCGATGATGTTCGGCAGATTTACCGAACGCGCGCAAAAAGTGCTGGCTCTCGCCCAAGAAGAGGCAGTGCGGCTCGGCCACAACAACATCGGCACGGAACACATTTTGCTCGGGCTGATCCGGGAAGGCGACGGCATCGCCGCCAAGGCGCTCGTGGCGCTCGGGCTCAATCTCGAAAAGATTCAGGACGAAATTGAAGCGTTAATCGGCCGCGGCAACGAGCATCCGACGAACATCGCCTACACGCCGCGGGCGAAGAAGGTGATCGAACTGTCGATGGACGAAGCGCGCAAGCTCGGCCATCCGTACGTCGGCACCGAACACATTTTGCTCGGACTGATCCGCGAAGGAGAAGGCGTGGCGGCGCGCGTGCTTAACAACCTCGGCGTCAGCCTGAACAAGGCGCGCCAACAGGTACTCCAGCTGCTCGGCTCGACCGAGGCGGTGACGAGCACGCACGGTACGCCGGCCAACGTCAGCACGCCGACGCTGGACAGCCTGGCGCGAGATCTGACGCAGGCGGCGCGTGACGGCAACCTCGATCCGGTGATCGGTCGGACGAAAGAGATCGAGCGCGTCATCCAGGTGCTCAGCCGCCGGACGAAAAACAACCCGGTGCTCATCGGCGAGCCCGGCGTCGGGAAAACCGCGATCGTCGAAGGGCTTGCGCAAAAAATCGTCAATAACGAAATCCCTGAAACGCTGCGCGATAAGCGCGTCATGACGCTGGACATGGGTTCGGTCGTCGCCGGGACGAAGTACCGCGGCGAGTTCGAGGACCGGCTGAAAAAAATCATGGACGAAATCCGCGCGGCGGGCAACATCATTCTGTTCATCGACGAGCTGCACACGCTGATCGGGGCTGGCGGGGCGGAAGGGGCGATCGATGCATCCAATATCCTCAAGCCCGCGCTTGCCCGCGGCGAACTGCAGTGCATCGGGGCGACGACGCTCGACGAATACCGCAAGTACATTGAGAAAGACGCCGCTTTAGAACGCCGGTTCCAGCCGATTATGGTCGACCAGCCGACGCCCGAAGAAACGATTCTCATCTTGCGCGGTCTGCGCGACCGGTACGAGGCGCACCACCGCGTCAAGATCACCGATGAGGCGATCGACACTGCGGTACGGCTGTCGGACCGCTACATCACCGACCGGTTTTTGCCTGACAAGGCGATCGACTTGATCGATGAGGCGTGTTCCAAAGTGCGGCTTCGCTCGTACATGGTTCCTCCGAATTTGAAGGAACTCGAACAAAAACTAGAGAACATCCGGAAAGAAAAAGACTCGGCAGTTCAAAGCCAGGAATTCGAAAAAGCGGCCGCGCTGCGCGACACCGAGCAGAAGCTGCGGGAGGAACTGGAGCGCACGAAGAACGAATGGAAAGAAAAACAGGGTCGCACCGATTATGAGGTGACTCCGGACGACATCGCGCAGATCGTCGCGAGCTGGACGGGCATTCCGGTCGTTAAACTGAAGGAAGAAGAAACCGAGCGGCTGCTCAAAATGGAGGAAATTTTGCACAAGCGCGTCATCGGCCAGGACGAGGCGGTTCAGGCGGTCAGCCGCGCGATTCGTCGCGCCCGCGCCGGCCTGAAAGACCCGAAGCGGCCGATGGGATCGTTCATCTTCCTCGGTCCGACCGGCGTCGGCAAAACGGAACTGGCCCGCGCGCTCGCCGAGGCGTTGTTCGGTGACGAGAACGCCGTCATTCGCATCGATATGTCGGAATACATGGAAAAACATTCGACCTCCCGGCTTGTCGGTGCGCCGCCTGGCTACGTCGGTTACGAGGAAGGCGGTCAGCTGACCGAGAAGGTGCGCCGCAAGCCGTACTCGGTCGTGCTGCTCGATGAAATCGAGAAGGCGCATCCCGAAGTGTTCAACATTTTGCTCCAAGTGCTGGAAGACGGTCGATTGACCGATTCGAAAGGGCGGACGGTCGATTTCCGCAACACGCTGATCATCATGACCTCGAACGTCGGAGCGGAGACGATCAAAAAATCGTCGCAACTCGGATTTACGGCTCCGGCCGACGCAATGCACGACTATAACCAGATGAAGGAAAAAGTCATGGCGGAGCTGAAAAAGGCGTTCCGTCCGGAGTTTCTGAACCGGATCGACGAGATTATCGTCTTCCATTCGCTCAACGAAGAGCATATCGCCCGCATCGTCTCGCTCATGGCCGACGAGCTGGCAAAACGGCTGAAGGAGCAGGAAATCGAGTTCAAGCTGAGCGACCGCGCCAAGGCGTTTCTAGCCAAGATCGGCTACGATCCGCAATACGGCGCCCGTCCGCTTCGCCGGGCGATTCAGAAACACATCGAGGACCGGTTGTCCGAAGAGTTGCTCAAGGGCACGATCGCCAAAGGCGATTCGGTGCTGATCGACGAGCGCGACGGCGAACTCGTCGTCGTCAAGAACGAACCGGTCGCGCAGCAGACTTGACGCATAATCGGCGGTCCGCTTTCAGCGGCGGTGTTCGCGCGAAGAGGCGGACCGCCGCTTTTCATTCGCTTTTCGGCATGATAAACTTTTGATGAGCTTGTGGAAACGGGTGCAGACGGCGATGGCGAAGCCGAAAATCAAGTTCGTTTGCCGGGAATGCGGTTACGAAACCGCGAAATGGCTGGGACGGTGTCCGGGCTGCGGCGTGTGGGGTTCGATGGAGGAAGTGCCGGTATGGGATGAACGGGTAAGAGCATCGTCGCGGGCACCGCTTTCAAGCGGAGAAGTCGCACCGCCGCTTCCGATCACCCGGATCGAAAGCGCCGCGGAACGACGAATGCCGACCGGGATCGCGGAGCTCGACCGCGTCCTCGGAGGCGGCATTGTGCCGGGATCGCTCGTACTCGTCGGCGGCGACCCAGGTATCGGTAAGTCGACCTTGTTGATGCAAATGTGCCATCGGATCGCAGAATACGGTTCGAACGTGCTGTATGTTTCCGGTGAGGAATCCGCGAGACAAACAAAGCTCAGGGCCGACCGGCTCGGCGCATTGTCGGAGCGGCTGTTCGTGCTGTGCGAGACGGATTTGGAGCGGATTGAGGCCGCTGTTGGTTCGCTTCGCCCGGACGTGCTCGTCGTCGATTCCGTCCAGACCGTCTATCACCCGGCCGTGCCGTCGGCGCCGGGGAGCGTCGCGCAGGTCCGCGAGTGCACCGGTTATCTGATGCGGCTGGCCAAACAGCAGGGGCCGGCCACCGTACTGGTCGGCCATGTCACCAAGGAAGGTGCCATCGCGGGTCCGCGGCTTCTCGAGCATATGGTCGACTGCGTGCTCTATTTCGAGGGAGAGCGCCATCACGCGTACCGCGTATTGCGTTCCGTCAAAAACCGCTTCGGCTCCACGCACGAAATCGGCGTGTTTGAAATGGGCGACGCCGGTCTGAAGGAAGTTCCCAATCCGTCGGAACGATTTCTGGACGAGCGACCGGCGAAAGCGTCGGGATCGATCGTTGTGGCCAGTATGGAGGGTTCGCGTCCCATTCTCGTAGAGTTGCAGGCGCTCGTCGCGCCGACCACGTTTCCAGCGCCTCGGCGCACGGCGACGGGGATCGACCACAACCGGCTTTCGCTGATCATCGCCGTTCTGGAAAAAAGAGTCGGACTCGTCCTGCAAAATCAAGACGTTTACGTCAACGTTGCCGGCGGCGTTCGGGTCGATGAGCCGGCGGTCGATTTGGGCATTGCCGTCAGCGCGGTGTCCAGTTTCCGCGACCGGCCGACCTCGCCGAACGACGTTGTATTCGGGGAAATCGGCCTGACCGGCGAAGTCCGGTCCGTTTCGCGCGTCGACCAGCGCGTCCGTGAGGCGGCAAAGCTCGGCTTCCGGCGCGTCATCTTGCCCCGCCGCTCGTTGAAAGGCTGGACGCCCCCGCCGGGAATCGAAGTTGTCGGCGTCGACGACGTCGTCGAAGCGCTGGCAGTCGCCATCGGATAAGGAGGGGGGAAACGGATGATTCGCGAAGAGAAAGACGCGCAACAGCAGGCCGTTCATCATGTGCTGCAGCTCGTCGCGCCGGGCACGGCTTTCCGTGAAGGGCTGGAACACGTGCTGCGGGCGAAGACCGGAGCGCTGATCGTCGTCGGCTACAGCCCAGAAGTGATGGAAATCGTCGACGGCGGATTTTCGATCAATTGTGATTTTTCCGCAAGTCATTTGTACGAGTTGGCGAAAATGGACGGGGCGATCATTTTAAGCGAAGATCTGAAAAAGATTTTATACGCCAACACCCAGCTCAACCCCGATCCGTCGATTCCGTCCGTCGAAACGGGCATTCGCCATCGCACCGCCGAGCGCGTCGCCAAGCAGACCGGCAAGCTGGTCGTTTCGATTTCGCAGCGGCGGAACGTGATCACCCTGTATCAGGGCAACTGGCGATATACGCTCAAAGACATCGGCGTGATCCTGGCCAAAGCGAATCAGGCTTTGCAAACCCTTGAGAAGTACAAATCGGTCTCCGACCAGGCGTTCACCAATCTGAGCGCCTCGGAATTCGAGGAGTCGGTGACGCTGCATGATGTGGCGAACGTGTTGCACCGCGTGGAAATGGTGCGGCGCATCCAGACGGAAATTCGCCGCTACGTCGTCGAGCTCGGCAGCGAGGGACGTCTGATCCAGATGCAGCTGGAAGAACTCGTGTCGGGCATCGGTCACGAAGGTTACTTGCTCGTCAAGGACTATTGTCGCGAGCCGTCCGAGGACAAAATCCGGGAGGCGCTGACGGCGCTGCGCAAAATGTCGCCGGAGGAACTGCTCGATCCGCAGCAGGTCGTGCGCGTTCTCGGGTATCTCAACGTCGGCAGCGCCATGGAAGAACCCGTGTCGCCGCGTGGCTACCGCATTTTACACAAAATCCCTCGTCTTCCCTCGGGAATCATTCAGAATCTTGTCGACCGGTTCGGCGATTTGTCGACGATCTTGAACGCCTCGATCGAGGAACTAGACGAAGTGGACGGCATCGGCGAGGTACGTGCGCGAGCGATTCAGGACGGGTTGCGGCGTCTTCGGGAGCAAGTCTTCATTGACAGACATATCTAAACTCGATAAAATCAATGTGTATCGCGTCGGCCCGTCAGCACGTTCGGCGGTGTGGGGTGGCGAACGATGATCCGTCATTCGATTCCGAATCTGTTTACAGTAGGAAATCTCTTTTTGGGGATCATATCCATTATGCTCGTTTTTCACGAGCGGCCCGATTTGGCGGCGATTCTCGTCATCGTCGCCATGCTCCTCGACGGCCTCGACGGCCGGATCGCACGGGCGTTGAAGGTGCAGAGCGAATTCGGCAAGGAGCTGGATTCGCTGTCCGACGTCGTTTCGTTCGGCGTCGCACCGGCGTTGATTGTGTATTGGACGGCGTTTCAGCATTTGAGCCACCAGCCGCTCGTCTGGATGCTGACGGCCGTGTTTCCCGCCTGCGGTGCTTTGCGTCTTGCGAGGTTTAACGCGCAGGGGAATGTTGCGGGCTCGTTCGTCGGATTGCCGATTCCGGCGGCCGGCGGTATTTTGGCCACGTTGGCCCTGTTCGGGCAGCAGATCAAGTCACCGGCTTTTCTAATGGGTTGCATGCTGGCGCTTTCGTTTTTGATGGTGAGTACGGTGCGCTATCCGAGCTTCAAAATGGTGCGTTTGTCGCGCCGCGCGTGGCGTTGGGTGCCGTTCGCATTGGCAGGCGCGGTCGTGCTTGCCGTCCGATTTCCGGGACAGCTGTCGCGGTTTTTGTTCGTACCGCTCGTTCTGTACGCGCTGTGGGGGATTAAGCAAAACGTAGATGCGCTGGCGTATTACGTATTTCGTCGTCGCCGCCGAGAGGTCGAAGACGGCGTGAACCGCGAAGCGTAACGAAGTGACGTCGCAAGCCGTGAGAAAAGATGCCGATTCCGTTCTTCCGTTCGGGAAGGCGGAGTCGGCTTTTTTTTGACTTTTCGATTATGCCTAAGAAAAACGGTTCATAATGCATGATATGGACGAAACGCACTGCAAGAGGAGGTGAAGAATCTCATGACAACCAAACGTTTGCTCGAAGCGGTTGCGGCGACTGCAGGCGGTTGGTTGGGCTGGACGAATGCCGGTACGCTGTCGGCGATGTTGCCGGTCATGCCGGACGACGTCGGCATCTATGGATGGACCGCCGTCGGTGCGTTGTCTGGATGGATCGGATCGCGTCTGGCGGTTCCCGTGCTGGCGAGTTGGGCTGCCCGGGGGGAAACGGCGCTTGCGCGCCTTTCGCTGTTCGATTTGGGCGCGCGGGTGGCCGGATTGTTGGTCGGTCTCGTCATCGCCGTGTTGCTCGTGCCGGTTATCCAATCGGCTGGGGGAAGCCAGACGCCGCTTGCGGCCGCGCTCTCTTTGGCGCTCGGGGCGCTCGGTTATCGGCTCGGCACTGTCAAAACCGACGAGCTCAAGGCGTTATGGGCTTCGGCTGCTCGGGCGTCGGAGTCGTCGAATACGGCGCCCAAAGACCGCAGCCACAAAATTTTAGACACGAGCGTCATCATCGACGGGCGCATCGCCGACATCTGCAAAACAGGTTTTATCGAGGGCGTCTTGGTTATTCCCGAATTCGTTCTGGAAGAGCTGCAGCGCATCGCCGATTCGTCCGACCTGCTTAGGCGCAACCGCGGGCGGCGCGGGCTCGATATTTTGAACAAGATCCAGAAGGAACTCAACGTCCAGGTGTGGATTTACGAGGGCGATTTCGAAGATTGCGCGGAAGTCGACAGCAAGCTCGTGCGTCTGGCGAAATTGCTGCACGCCAAAGTCGTGACCAATGATTTCAACCTGAACAAGGTTTGCGAGCTGCAGGGCGTGCCGGTTCTGAACGTCAATGACCTGGCCAATGCCGTCAAACCGATCGTGCTGCCCGGGGAAGAGATCGTCGTCCACGTCATCAAAGACGGCAAGGAGTTCGGACAGGGCGTCGCCTATCTCGACGACGGCACCATGATTGTCGTTGAGGGCGGCCGTGAGTATATCGGATCCCGCGTCGAGGTGATGGTGACGAGCGTATTGCAGACGTCGGCCGGCCGCATGATTTTCGCCAGACCGAAGCCGCTGGAAAAAGCGCAGTGACGGCGATATGATGTTCTTCAGAAAAGACGGGGAGTTTTGGGAAACGGGGGAACGGTATGGCCGGCCGTCGGGAAGGATTTCATGCGCTGATCGTGGCCGCGGGCAGCGGAACGAGGATGAAAACGGCGGAGCGCAAACAGTTTTTGTTGTTGTGCGGCAAGCCGGTCGTCGTTTACGCGTTGGAGCGGTTCGATTCGATGCCGGAAACGCTGTCGATCGTCCTCGTCGTCGCGCCGGGCGACGAGGAGCGGGCTCGGAAGATCGCCGAGCAATACGGTATTGCGAAGCTGCGTGCGGTGGTAGCGGGAGGCCAGACGCGGCAACAGTCGGTGTCGGCCGGGTTACGGGCGCTGATCGAGTCCGGCGCCGGCGGGGAGGATTATGTTCTGGTGCACGACGGAGTCCGTCCGTTTTTTGGCACCGAGGACGCGCTGCGCTGTCTAAGGGCGGCGCAAACGGCGGGCGCTGCCGTATTGGCGGTGCCGGTCAAGGATACGGTCAAGCAGGTGGACGAGAATATGCGGATTGTGCAGACGCCCGACCGCAGGAGTCTTTGGGCGGCGCAGACGCCCCAGGCGTTTCGGGTGGCCGACCTGCTCCGCGCGCACGAGGAGGCCGAGCGGCTCGGGTTTCTCGGTACGGACGACGCCGAGCTGGCGGAACGGGCCGGCGTTCCGGTCGCCGTCGTCGAAGGCCGCTACGACAACATCAAGATCACGACGCCCGAAGACTGGTGCTTGGCCGAACGGTTGGCCGGCGGCGCCGTCGCGGATGCGCTTGATCGGTTCCGCGTCGGTTTCGGATTCGACGTTCATCCGCTGGCGGAAGGACGTCCTTGCGTCATTGGCGGCGTCCGGTTGCCGCATTCGAAAGGACCGGTCGGGCATTCGGACGCCGACGTTCTCTTACACGCTGTATGCGACGCCGTGCTTGGAGCGCTCGGGCTGGGCGACATCGGCAAGCATTTTCCCGACACCGACCCGGCCTACTGCGGTGCCGACAGTCTCGAACTGCTCCGCCGTTGTCGAGCTTTCGCGGAAGAACGGGGTTACCGCGTCGGCAACGTCGACGCCACGCTGCTCGCCGAGCGTCCGAAAATCGCGCCGCACGTTCCCTCTATGGTCCAACGGATCGCCGATGCGCTGGGGACGGAACCCGCCCGCGTCAACATCAAAGCGACGACGACGGAACGTCTCGGTTTCGTCGGGCGGGAAGAAGGCATTGCGGCCCAGGCGGTTGTCATGCTCGTCCGGTCTGTGGTATGATGAAAACATTTGAAACGCAAGAAAGGGAGTCGGTCGCCTATGGCTGACGTCGTGCGCGTCCGTTATGCACCGAGCCCGACCGGACATCTGCACATCGGCGGCGCACGCACGGCGCTGTTCAACTATTTGTTCGCCCGCAAGCACGGCGGCCGGTTCGTCGTCCGGTTCGAGGACACGGACCAGACGAGGCATGTCGAATCCGGCATCGCCAGCCAGCTTGAAGGTTTGCGCTGGCTGGGCCTCGACTGGGACGAGAGCGTCGATGTCGGCGGACCGTTCGGCCCGTATCGGCAGTCCGAGCGGCTTCCGCTTTACCGGCCGTTCGTCGAACGTCTCCTGGAGCAGGGGCGGGCCTACCATTGTTATTGCACGGAAGAGGAACTGGAGCGCCAGCGGGCGGAACGCGAGCGGAAAGGCGCTTCCGCCGGCTATTCCGGGCGGTGCCGGTTGCTGTCGCCGCAAGAAGTCGAGGCGTTCCGCGCCGAAGGGCGCAGGCCGTCGATCCGGTTCCGCGTGCCGGAGGGGCGGATCGTCGCGTTTGAAGACCGGATTCGCGGCCGCGTCGAATTTTCGTCCGACGACATCGGAGACTTCGTCATCGTGCGCGCCGACGGCATGCCCACGTACAATTTCGCCGTCGTGCTCGACGATCATTTGATGGGCATCACGCACGTCATCCGCGGAGAGGAGCATTTGTCGAACACGCCGAGACAGCTGCTTCTGTACGAGGCGTTCGGATGGACGCCGCCGGAGTTCGCCCACTTGCCGCTCATTCTGAACCCCGACCGTAAAAAAATGAGCAAGCGCGACGAATCGGTCGTCCAATTCGTCGAGCAGTACCGCGAACTCGGCTATTTGCCCGAGGCGCTGCTGAATTTTATCGCTTTGCTCGGGTGGTCGCCGAAAGACACGCAGGAGCTGCTGTCGCGCGAGGAGCTGACGGAACGGTTCGGCCTGGAAGGCGTCCAGAAGAGCCCGGCGGTGTTCGATACGGACAAGCTGAATTGGATGAACGGGCATTACATCCGGAGTGCGGACGCGGAGCGTTTGACCGAGATGGCGATGGAGCAGCTCCGCAAAGCGGGGCGGATGCCGGCAGATCCGTCTCCCGGGCAACGGGAATGGGTCGCAGGTCTCGTCGCGCTTTATCGCGACCAGTTGCGTTATATGGCGGAGATCGTGCCGCTTTCGGACATCTTTTTCGCCGATCGCGTGGAGCGTTTCGACGACGAGGCGGTTCAAGCGCTCGCCGAGCCGAGCGCTCGGACCGCGCTGGGAGCGTTTCGCGACGTCGTGGTGCAGACGCCGGCGGCGCCAGGCTGGACGGAGGACGCCGTCAAGGCGATGTTCCGCGAAGCGCAGCGGCTGAGCGGGTTGAAGGGCAGGATGCTCTATATGCCGGTTCGTGCGGCATTGACGGGCTCGGCGCACGGACCAGACCTCGCCGGTGTCGTGCGGCTGCTCGGGCGAGACACCGTCTTGAGCCGTCTCGGCGATGCATTGGCCCGGTTGCCGTAAGGCGCGGTTTCGGTTATACTAGTGGTGCTGGAAAGTAAAAACGGCGGAGCAAAAGGCGAGGAACGGGAGAGTACGACGTTTCGGGGACGCCAGAGAGGGCGGTCGGAGGCTGCGAGCCGCCTGTCTTCCGGACGTGCGGAAATGCGCCCGGGAGCCGTCCGGCCGAATTCGCCGCCTCCCTCCAGCGCGGCGGAGGCAGGTCGGGACGCGACGCCCGCGTTACGGGCGACGACGAGCGGGATCCTCCGGACGGCGGAGCGATCCAAGCAGAGTGGAACCGCGCGAACCGAGCGTCTCTGCAGCGATACGCTGCGAGACGCTTTTTTGGTGGGTGATCGGCGATGATCGGCTCAAAAATCAAACGGATTTGGGAAACGTTGCGATCGGACATCGATGCGGTATTCCAGAATGATCCCGCCGCCAAAAACGTACTGGAAGTCGTGTTGACCTACTCCGGCCTGCATGCGATCTGGGCGCATCGGGTGGCACATTGGTTTTACCGACGGCGCATGTTCACAGTGGCGCGTTTCATTTCCCAGGCGAGCCGTTTTTTCACCGGCATCGAGATTCATCCCGGGGCGAAAATCGGCCGTCGCCTGTTCATCGACCATGGCATGGGCGTCGTCATCGGAGAGACATGCGAGATCGGCGACGACGTCGTGCTGTATCAAGGCGTGACGCTTGGCGGTACCGGGAAAGAAAAGGGCAAACGCCACCCGACGATCGGCAACCACGTCGTCATTGGCGCCGGTGCGAAAGTGCTCGGTTCGTTCAAGGTCGGCGACTACAGCAAGATCGGCGCGAACGCCGTCGTCGTTTCTGAAGTGCCGCCGCATAGCACAGTCGTCGGCGTGCCCGGCCGGGTCGTCCGGCAAAACGGTGTCAGCGTCAACCGGCTCGATCATGACAAGCTGCCGGATCCAGTCGTCGACCTGTTCCGCAAAATGCAGGAAGAAATCGACGAACTTCGCCGCGAAGTCGAGGCGCTCAAACGCGCGAAGGAGTGTGCCGAACAGGATGGAGCCGTCCGGACAAATCCGCATTTATAACACGCTGTCCGGCGAAAAGGAAACGTTCAAGCCGCTGGAAGCGGGCCGAATCCGCATGTACGTCTGCGGCCCGACCGTTTACGACTACATTCATATCGGCAACGCCAGGCCGCTCGTTTTTTTCGACGTCGTGCGGCGGTATTTCGAATGGTCGGGTTATGAGGTGCGCTACGTCGTCAATTTTACGGACGTCGACGACAAGCTGATCCGCCGCGCCGCGGAAACGGGAATGACCGTGCCCGAAGTCGCCGACATGTACATCCGGGCGTATTTCGAAGATGCCGATGCGCTGGGCGTTAGGCGCGCGACCGTTCACCCGAGGGTGACGGAGACGATCCCGGACATCATCGCGTTCATCGACGCCCTGGTCAAGTCGGGGCACGCGTACGAGTCGGGCGGAGACGTCTTTTTCCGAGTATCTTCTTTTCCCGATTATGGAAAGCTGTCGAAACAGAAGATCGAATCGCTTCAGGCCGGCGCGAGGGTGGAAATCGACGAGCGCAAGGAAAATCCGCACGATTTCGTGCTCTGGAAAGCGGCCAAGCCGGGCGAGATTTGCTGGCCGAGCCCGTGGGGGGAAGGCCGGCCGGGATGGCACATCGAATGTTCGGCGATGATCCGCAAATATTTGGGCGAAACGATCGACATTCACGGCGGCGGCTTCGACCTGCCGTTTCCGCACCATGAATGCGAGATCGCGCAGTCCGAGTCGCTGACCGGTCGCCCGTTGGCGAACTATTGGATGCATAACGGCTATTTGAACGTCAACCACGAAAAAATGTCCAAATCGCTGGGCAACGTCGTCAACGTCCGCGATTTGCTGAAAACGACGAGCCGGCAGGCGATCCGGTTCGTGATCCTGTCGACGCATTACCGCAATCCGCTCAATTATCACGGCGAGGCGCTCCGCCAAGCGGAGAACGGCCTGCAGCGGATCGCCAACTGTCTGATCGGCCTTCGCCATCGTCTGTCGGTCGTGCTGGACGGCGAACCGGATGCGGAGATCGAAGCGGAGCTTCAGGCGATTCGCGAGCGGTTTCGCGCGCAAATGAACGACGATTTCAACACTCCCGAGGCGATTACTGCACTGTTCGACCTGACGTCGCTCGCCAACCGCGTGTTGGCGCGCCCGGTCGCGACGAAGGCGACGCTGGAGCGGTTGTTGGCGCAGTTCCGCGAATTCGACGAAGTGCTCGGCCTGTTGCCCGATGAGTCCGACGTCGCGCCGCTTCTCGACGAGGAGGTGGAGCGGCTCATCCGCGAACGCGCCGAAGCGCGTAGGCGTAAGGACTGGGCGACGGCGGACGCGATCCGCAACCTTTTGACCGAACGCGGGATCGTGCTGGAAGACACGCCGCAGGGCGTGCGGTGGAAGCGGAAATGAAACCGCCTTTTATGCCGTCCGAACCGCCGGAAAGGCTGTCTCCGCTCGTCCTGGCTTATGTCGGCGATGCCGTTCTGGAGCTGATCGTGCGGCTCTATCTCGTCTGCGGGCCGCGACGTCGTCCCGACGATTTGAATCGCGAGGCGGTCCGTTGGGTGTCGGCGAAAGGACAGGCCGAGCTGTGGGAGCGGTGGGCGCCGTTTTTGACGGACGAAGAGCGTGAGATGGCGCGGAAGGGGCGGAATGCCGCATCGGGCCGAAAGAAAAGAGGCTCCGGCGTTCGGGCGCACCGCACAAGTACGGCACTCGAGTGTCTGATCGGGTACTGGTTTTTAACGGGCCGCACCGACCGGCTTGTCGAATTGTTTCGGAACGCCGCGGACGATGCCGCGCCGCGGCCGGACGACAACCCGGTCTTGAACGAGGAGGGAAGTGGAGGCGAGTCGTCATGACGGCGTCGGAAGGCGGGCTCGAACACGATTATATCGCGGGAAGGCGGGCTGTCGCCGAGGCGCTGCGCGCCGGGCGGCCGATCCATAAACTGTTTGTGGCAGCGGGCGCACGCGACAACATTCGCGAGCTTTCGGAGGAAGCCCGGCGCCTCGGCATCCCGGTACAGATCGTCGACCGCCGCAAGCTGGACGATCTTGTTCCGGACGTTTCACATCAGGGCGTCGTCGCCCAAGCGGCGTCTGGGCGTTATTGGGAGCTGGACGAGCTGCTCGGCGGTGCGGCGTCGGACGGGCAGCCGCCGTTTTTCGTGCTGCTGGACGGGATCGAGGATCCGCGCAATCTCGGTGCGATCTTGCGGACCGCCGAATGCGCCGGCGTTCACGGCGTCATTGTACCGAAACGCCGTTCGGCCGGCCTGACCGCGGCGGTCGCCAAAACGTCTGCAGGCGCCGTCGAGCACGTCCGCGTCGCGCGGGTTTCGAACGTCGTCCAGGCGATTCGTAGGCTTCGCGAGCGCGGCATCTGGGTCGTCGGCGCCGATCTTTCCGGCGACCGATACATTTACGACGTCGACCTGACGATACCTGTCGCCATTGTCGTCGGAAACGAAAACGCGGGCATCGGGCGGCTGGTGCGGGAATCATGCGACTGGCTCGTCCGCATTCCTCTTTTCGGTTCCGTGGCGTCGCTCAACGCGTCCGTAGCAGCAGGCGTTTTGCTTTACGAGGTCGTCCGCCAGCGTCGGTTTTCTAAAAACGCCTAAAACCCGATGGTTGACGATGTTCGGCCGATTCTTGTATACTTAGGCTGACTTCCTGGCGTGTCGGACAAAAGACGACCCGACGCCGTAAGCGAGCGTCAGCCGGAGGGATAACGGGTGAGCGTCGACCTCAACGATGTCCAGATGCGCGCGTACGAGCTGATGACGGACGAGGAGATCGTCGAATCCGTCCGCAACGGCGACAGCTTGGCTCTGGAGTATCTCATCAACAAGTATCGCAATTTCGTCAAAGCGAAAGCGAGAGCCTATTTTCTCGTCGGCGCCGACCGCGAAGACATCGTTCAGGAAGGCATGATCGGCCTTTACAAGTCGATCCGCGATTTTCGGAGCGACAAGTTTTCGTCGTTCCGTGCGTTCGCGGAGCTGTGCATCACCCGGCAGATCATCACCGCCATCAAGACGGCCACCCGCCAAAAGCACATCCCGCTCAATTCCTACGTCTCGCTGGACAAGCCCATCTACGACGAGGATTCGGAGCGGACGCTGCTCGACATCCTTTGCGGCACGCGGGTCAGCGACCCTGAGGAAATGATCATCAACCGCGAGGAATTCGACGGTCTGGAAGATAAAATGGGAGAGCTCTTAAGCGACCTCGAGCGGAAAGTGCTCATGCTTTACCTGGACGGCCGTTCGTATCAGGAGATTGCCGTCGATCTCGATCGGCACGTCAAATCGATCGACAACGCGTTGCAGCGCGTCAAGCGCAAGCTCGAGCGGTTGCTGGAAGTGCGGGAATAAGCAGAACGCGGTGCTCCCGGGGCGACCGGCGAGCGAATGCCTGATCCAAGCGAACGTGTGCCAGGATGCCGTACGACAGTATTAGCCTGCGGTTCGGTTTTTTCGGCGGACGAAAAGCACCGTCCGGACCGGGCGTTTGTCGCGCGTTTCTTCCGCGCGAAGGGCGCCCCCGCTCCGGGCGGTTTTGTCGATTTCAAGCGATTCCGCCTCCTTGACGTTTGCGGGGCGATTATGATAATCTATTCAAGTGGCTTTCGGGACGGAAAGCGGGGTGTACGTTGTGGCTTTGTTGGGAAAAATAAGACAAAGCTTTCAATCGGTTTTGGAGTACTTTTCGGACAGCTTCCGCGAGCTGAAAAAAGTCAAATGGCCAAACCGCAAGGAAATGGTCGGATATACGACCGTCGTATTGACGACGGTGGCGTTCATCGCCGTTTACTTCTGGATTCTCGATTCGATCATTTCGTTCGTTTTGCGGTTTGTTCTCGAGTAGAACGAGGAGCACGAAAGCCGCGATGGAAAAAAGATGGTACGTCATCCACACATACGCCGGCTACGAGAACAAAGTCAAGGCGAACTTGGAGAAACGGATCGAATCGTTGAACATGCAGGACAAGATCTTCCGCATTCTCGTGCCGACGGAAGAGGAAGTGGTCGTCAAAGACGGCCGCAAAAAGACGGTGACGCGCAAAATTTATCCCGGTTACGTCCTCGTCGAAATGATCCAGACGGACGAGGCGTGGCACCTTGTGCGCAATACGCCGGGCGTGACCGGTTTTGTCGGTCCCGGCGGGTCGGGCTCGAAGCCGGTTCCGCTGCAGCCGGAAGAGGCGGATCAAATTTTGCGCCAAATGGGCATTGAAGAACCGAAGCCGAAGATCGATTTCGAGTTGAAAGAAACGGTTCGCGTGAAGACCGGACCGTTCGCCAACTTCATCGGTACCGTCGAAGAGATTATCCCCGAAAAAAGCAAGTTGAGAGTCCATGTGAACATGTTCGGGCGCGAAACGCCGCTCGAACTCGACGTTACCCAAGTGGAAAAACTATAGCTCCGTCGGGCCGGATTCCGGGCAAGGAGGTGTTGGACAAGTGGCCAAAAAAGTGATCAAAATCGTGAAGTTGCAGCTGCCGGCAGGCAAGGCGACGCCGGCGCCTCCGGTCGGTCCCGCTCTCGGCCAGGCGGGCGTCAACATCATGGCGTTCTGCAAGGAGTTCAATGCGCGGACCGCTGATCAGGCCGGGTTGATCATTCCGGTGGAGATCACCGTGTACGAAGACCGGTCGTTCACGTTCGTGCTGAAAACGCCGCCGGCGTCCGTCCTGTTGCTCAAAGCGGTCGGGCTTGAAAAAGGCTCGAGCGAGCCGAACAAGAAGCGGATCGCCACGATTAAGCGCGACAAAATCCGGCAAATCGCCGAACAGAAAATGCCGGACTTAAACGCCGCCAGCATCGAGGCCGCGATGCGCATGGTCGAAGGCACCGCCCGGAGCATGGGCATCGCCGTCGAAGACTGACGTATCCGGTTGCGCTGTCGGCGTCGCGGTGTGGGAGGTTCGACCGTTAGGACCACACAGGAGGGAAACGCATCATGCCCAAACACGGTAAAAAGTACACGGAAGCCGCTAAGCTGATCGACCGGCAGGCGGCTTATGAGCCGCGTGAAGCAATCGAACTCGTGAAAAAAACCGCGACGGCCAAGTTCGATGAAACCGTCGAAGTCGCGATCCGGCTGGGCGTCGATCCGAAAAAGCAGGATCAGGCCGTCCGCGGTGTGGTCGTGTTGCCGCACGGCACCGGCAAAACGAGACGCGTGCTCGTTTTCGCCAAAGGCGATAAGGCGAAAGAAGCGCAGCAGGCCGGCGCCGACTACGTCGGCGACACCGATTTGATTCAGAAAATCCAGCAGGGCTGGTTCGACTTCGACGTCTGCGTCGCGACGCCGGACATGATGAGCGAGGTCGGCAAACTCGGCCGTTTGCTCGGCGGTAAAGGCCTTATGCCGAATCCGAAGGCGGGGACGGTGACGTTCGACGTCGCCAACGCCGTAAAGGAGATCAAGGCGGGGAAAATCGAGTTCCGTACCGACCGCGCGGGGCAGATTCACGCCGCGATCGGCAAAGTTTCGTTCGATACCGATAAACTGCTTGAAAACCTGCGGGCGCTCGTCGAGGCCGTCGTCCGGGCGAAGCCGGCTGCGGCGAAGGGCGTATATCTTCGCAAAATTTCGCTGTCGTCAACGATGGGACCGGGCGTTCGCGTCGATACCGCCGTTTTCCGTTGAACGCCGAATGCTGGATCTTGATTGCAAATAGCCGTAGACAGCAGGTGCCGGAGAACCGGCTTAATATCCTGCCGAGGCGAAGGGAAAAGAAAAACAGCCGCACCGTCCGCGCGATCTGCTCGGACGGCGCGGATTGTCCGCCTTTCGCCGCTGGAAAAGCCGGTCGAAAGGCGTTTTTGATTTTTCGGCCTGGGGGTTTGTCGTACGGGCCGGCGATAAAGGGGGGTGCAAGCGTGGCGAATCCGAAGATCATCGCGGAGAAAGAGCGCATCGTTTCCGAAGTGGCCGCGAAGCTGAAAGACTACGCCTGCGCGGTGCTGACCGACTACCGAGGCCTCAACGTCGCGCAGGTGACGGAACTGCGCAAAAAGCTGCGGGAAGCCGGCGTCGAGTTCAAAGTCCTGAAAAACACGCTCGTCCGTCGGGCGGCCGTCCAGACGAACCTGCAGGGGCTGGAAGACGTTCTCGTCGGCCCCACGGCCGTCGCGTTCAGCAAGAACGATCCGGTCGCCTGCGCGAAAGTGCTGGCGGAGTTCGCGAAAACGAACGAAAACCTGAAAGTGAAGGCCGGCGTTCTGGAAGGGCGGATCGTCGGGCCGGACGAAATCAAGACGCTGGCCGAACTGCCTTCGCGCGAAGGATTGCTTTCCATGCTGCTCAGCGTTCTGCAGGCGCCGATCCGCAATTTCGCGCTCGCCGTCAAGGCGGTCGCCGAGCAGAAGCAAGGCGGCGCCCAGGCGTCGTGACGGACGTCGGCACGGTTGCGATTTTCCTAAACGATGGGAGGATGTCCAATGACCAAGGAACAAATCATCGAAGCGATCAAGCAGATGAGCGTTCTTGAACTGAACGATCTTGTCAAGGCGATCGAACAGGAATTCGGCGTGACCGCGGCGGCTCCCGTTGCGGTCGTCGCCGGTCCGGGGGCGGCTGCCGCTCCCGAAGCCGCGGAGCAGACCGAATTCGACGTCATTCTCGTCGAGGCGGGCGCCTCGAAGATCAACGTCATCAAGGTCGTTCGCGAAATTACCGGCCTCGGCCTCAAGGAAGCGAAAGACCTGGTCGACGGTGCGCCGAAACCGGTCAAAGAAAAAGTCTCGAAGGCCGACGCCGAGGCGATCAAGGCGAAGCTGGAGGAAGCCGGAGCGAAAGTCGAGCTGAAATGAAAGCTGTCGAACGACGCGGAGAAGCGGGACCGTTCGTTCCGCTTCTTTCGTTTTCTTCGATACGTGAAAACGTCTCCGGCCGAGAGGGGAACCCGCGTTGGGCGAACATTATTTTACTCGAAACCCAACGGCAAAAAGCGACGTTCGTTTCCTCACCACCAACGTCCGAGGCCTGACGCTGGCGTTCCGGACGGACGCCGGCGTTTTTTCCCGCAGCGGCTTGGATTTCGGCACGCGTTTGCTGATCGAGTGCATGCACATTCCGGCGCATGCCCGCGTCTTGGACGTCGGGTGCGGTTACGGGCCGATCGGCATCGCCGCGGCGAAGCTCGAGCCGACCGCGCGGGTGACGATGATCGACGTTAATGAACGCGCGGTCGCGCTGGCGGCGTTCAATGCGTCGCAAAACGGCGTTCCGGGTATCCGAGTGCTCGCGGGTGACGGATTTGCGCCCGTATTGGGCGAGGCGTTCGATGTCATTCTGACAAACCCGCCGGTCAGGGCGGGAAAAGCCGTCGTTTATCGCTTGTTCGAGCAGGCGGCCCGGCATCTTGCGCCCGGCGGAGCGTTTTGGGTCGTCATGCGCAAGCAGCAGGGCGCGCTTTCAGCGTTTGAAAAACTGAAGGAGCTGTTTCCGGACGCGGACGTCGTGAACCGGCGCAAAGGTTATTACGTTTTCAGGGCTTCAGGGCGCGCATGATTTGACTCAAGATCGGAGATGTGATATGATTAAGCAATGTCAGTATTTATGATCGGGCGAAGTGCGCACGGGTTCCGAGCTTGCGAGGAAAGGAAACTCCGGAGTGGTGCGGAACGTATATTTCGGCTACAAGACGGACACGCTGGAATTGGAACATTTTTCCCTTTGGTGCGGCTTTTCGCGGCTCGGCTGAAGGGGGAGCGGGGGTGTCCGTTTTTCTTCTTTTTCCCCTTATCAGGTTTTTTTGGTATTTCGATCCCGGTCGTTGATCCGCTCGGCACATGAACGCGACATAAGGGGTGAATCGAAGTTGGCCGGACAAGTCGCCTCATTCGGTCGACGTATCCGCAGGACGTATGCGCGTATCCAAGAAGTGCTCGAAGTGCCGAATTTGATCGAAATCCAGAAAAAGTCATATCAGTGGTTTCTGGACGAAGGGTTGCGCGAATTATTCCGCGACATCTCTCCGATTACGGATTTTACCGGCAATCTCGCGCTGGAGTTCGTCGATTACACGCTGGGCGATCCGAAATACGACGTCGACGAGGCGAAGGAGCGCGACGTCACGTACGCGGCCCCGCTTCGTGTGAAGGTGCGTCTAATCAATCACGAGACGGGCGAAGTGAAAGAGCAGGAAGTGTTCATGGGCGATTTTCCGCTCATGACGGAGACGGGCACATTTATCATCAACGGTGCGGAGCGCGTCATCGTCAGCCAGCTCGTTCGTTCCCCGAGTGTTTATTTCAGCGCGAAAACGGACAAAAACGGCAAGAAAACGTATACGGCAACCGTCATTCCGAACCGAGGCGCCTGGCTGGAGCTTGAGGCCGACGCGAAGGACATCGTGTATGTGCGCATCGACCGGACGCGCAAAATTCCGGTCACCGTGCTGCTTCGCGCCCTCGGCTTCGGCACCGACGCCGCGATCCTTGAACTGCTTGGCGACGACGAATTTATTCGGAACACGCTGGAAAAGGACAATACCGATTCGCCGGAGCGCGCGCTGATCGAGATTTACGAACGGCTTCGTCCCGGCGAGCCGCCGACGATCGAGAACGCTCGGAATTTGCTGATTTCGAGGTTTTTCGATCCGAAGCGGTACGATCTTGCGCCGGTCGGCCGCTACAAGATGAACAAGAAGCTGCATTTAAAAAACCGGCTGTTCAATCAAAGGTTGGCCGAACCGATCGTCCATCCGAAGACGGGTGAAATTTTGGCCGAGGCCGGTCAGCTGGTCGACCGCAGGCTGCTCGACGCGATTTTGCCGGCGCTCGATGCCGATGAGGGCGTCTGCGAAGAGGTGTATCGCCTGTCCGGCGGCGTGCTGGACGTCGATTCGATCCGCGTGCAGAGCGTCAAAATCTATTCGCCGGCGGAAGACGGCAAGATCATCAAAATCATTTCCAACGGCCGCGTCGACAAATCGGTCAAACACATTACGATCGCTGACATCGTCGCGTCCGTCAGCTATTTTATCAATTTGCTGCACGGCGTCGGCGACGTCGACGACATCGACCATCTTGGCAACCGCCGTCTCCGGTCGGTCGGCGAACTTTTGCAGAACCAGTTCCGCATCGGCTTGGCGCGCATGGAACGCGTCGTTCGCGAACGGATGTCGATCCAGGACGCCAACCTGATCACGCCGCAGGCTTTGATCAACATTCGTCCGGTCATTGCGGCGATCAAGGAGTTTTTCGGCAGCTCCCAGCTGTCGCAGTTTATGGACCAGACCAACCCGCTGGCCGAGTTGACGCACAAGCGGCGCCTTTCCGCGCTTGGCCCGGGCGGCTTGACGCGCGAGCGCGCCGGTTTCGAGGTGCGCGACGTCCATCATTCGCATTACGGACGTATGTGTCCGATCGAAACGCCGGAAGGCCCGAACATCGGCCTAATCAACTCGCTGTCGACCTACGCGCGCGTCAACGAATATGGGTTCATCGAGGCGCCGTACCGCAAGGTCGACCCGGCGACCGGACGCGTGACGAACGAGATCGTCTACCTGACCGCCGACGAGGAAGACAATTACGTCATCGCGCAGGCGAACGCGGAGCTGAACGAGGACGGTACGTTCAAACATGATCACGTCGTCGTGCGGTACAAGGACGACATTTTAACGTTACCGAAAGATCGCGTCGACTTCATGGACGTTTCGCCGAAGCAGGTCGTGTCTGTCGCGACGGCGCTTATACCGTTCCTCGAGCACGACGACTCCAACCGTGCGCTGATGGGTTCCAACATGCAGCGCCAGGCGGTGCCCCTGCTCGTGCCGGAGGCGCCGATCGTCGGCACCGGCATGGAATACAAGGCGGCCAAGGATTCCGGCGTCTGCGTCATTGCCAAACATGACGGCGTCGTCGAACGCGTGACGGCGAACGAGATTTGGGTTCGCCGTACCGGCACCGTCGATGGACGGAAAGTGAAAGGCAACGTCGATAAATACAAGCTGCATAAGTTTTTGCGGTCCAACCAGGGCACCTGCATCAACCAGCGGCCGCTCGTCCGCAAAGGCGACGTTGTCCGGGAAGGCGATATCATCGCCGACGGCCCGTCGACCGAACAGGGCGAGCTTGCGCTCGGCCGCAACGTGCTCGTGGCGTTCATGCCGTGGGAAGGATACAACTACGAAGACGCGATTTTGCTCAGCGAACGCCTCGTCAAGGAAGACGTATATACCTCGATCCACATTGAGGAATACGAGTGCGAGGCGCGCGACACGAAGCTCGGTCCCGAGGAAATCACTCGCGACATTCCGAACGTCGGCGAAGACGCGCTTCGCAACCTCGACGAGCGCGGCATCATTCGCGTCGGCGCGGAGATCAGCGCCGGCGACATACTCGTCGGCAAAGTGACGCCGAAAGGTGTAACCGAGCTGACGGCGGAAGAGCGCCTGCTTCATGCGATTTTCGGCGAAAAGGCGCGCGAAGTGCGCGATACCTCGCTGCGCGTGCCGCACGGCACCGGCGGCATTGTCGTCGACGTCAAGGTGTTTACGCGCGACAACGGCGATGAACTCCCGCCCGGCGTCAATCAGCTCGTGCGCGTCTACATTGCGCAGAAGCGGAAAATTTCCGAAGGCGACAAAATGGCCGGACGCCACGGTAACAAAGGCGTCATCGCCCGCATTTTGCCGGAAGAGGACATGCCGTTTCTGCCCGACGGCACCCCGGTCGACGTGGTGCTCAATCCGCTCGGCGTGCCGAGCCGCATGAACCTCGGCCAAATCCTCGAAGTCCATCTCGGCATGGCGGCCAAAGCACTGGGCATTCACGTTGCGACGCCCGTGTTCGACGGCGCGCGTGAGGAAGACGTGTTCGAAACGATGAAGGAAGCCGGCATGCAACCGAACGGCAAAACGATTCTGTACGACGGCCGCACGGGCGAGCCGTTCGAGCGCGAGGTGACCGTCGGCGTCATGTACATGATCAAGCTTGCCCACATGGTCGACGACAAAATTCATGCACGGTCGACGGGGCCGTATTCGCTCGTCACGCAGCAGCCGCTTGGCGGCAAAGCCCAATTCGGCGGCCAGCGGTTCGGCGAGATGGAAGTGTGGGCGCTCGAGGCTTACGGCGCCGCCTATACGCTTCAGGAAATTCTGACCGTCAAGTCCGACGACGTCGTCGGGCGAGTCAAGACGTACGAAGCGATCGTCAAGGGCGAGAACGTGCCGGAGCCCGGCGTGCCGGAATCGTTTAAGGTGTTGATCAAGGAATTGCAGAGCCTCGGCATGGACGTCAAGATTTTGGCCGGCGACGAACAGGAAATCGAGATCAAGGAATTCGAAGAAGAGGAGGACGGCGGCAGCGACAAGCTGAGCCTCAACCTTCCGGATCTCGAAGTCGGCACGAAAGATGTCGGCATCAAATGACACCGGCGCCATGCGCGTGAGGAGGGTCGCCCCTTGCTGGACGTCAATCATTTCGAGTTCATGAAGATCGGTCTGGCTTCTCCGGACAAAATCCGGTCGTGGTCGTACGGCGAAGTCAAAAAGCCGGAAACGATCAACTATCGGACGCTCAAGCCGGAAAAAGAAGGTCTTTTTTGCGAAAAAATATTCGGTCCCACAAAGGACTGGGAATGTCACTGCGGCAAGTACAAGCGTGTCCGTTATAAGGGCGTCGTCTGCGACCGGTGCGGCGTCGAGGTGACGCGCTCGAAAGTGCGCCACGAGCGGATGGGCCATATCGAACTGGCGGCTCCGGTTTCACATATCTGGTATTTAAAGGGTATTCCGAGTCGGATGGGACTCGTGCTCGACATGTCGCCGCGCGCCCTGGAGGAGGTTATCTATTTCGCCTCCTATGTCGTCACCGATCCGGGCGATACACCTCTGGAAAAAAAGCAACTCCTTTCCGAAAAAGAGTACCGCAGCTATCGTGAGAAGTACGGCTATGCGTTCCAGGCTGGCATGGGCGCCGAGGCGATCAAAAAGCTGCTGGCGGAGATCGATCTCGACCGAGAGGTCGAGATGCTGAAAGAAGAATTGAGAACCGCCCAGGGGCAGCGGCGCAACCGTTTGATAAAGCGGCTTGAGGTGATGGAGGCGTTCCGCAATTCCGGCAACCGTCCGGAATGGATGGTGCTCGAGGTTTTGCCCGTCATTCCTCCCGAACTGCGGCCGATGGTGCAGCTCGACGGCGGCCGGTTCGCGACGTCCGACTTAAACGACCTGTACCGCCGCGTCATCAACCGCAACAATCGGCTGAAACGGCTGCTCGACCTCGGCGCGCCGGATATTATCGTACAGAACGAAAAACGGATGCTGCAGGAGGCGGTCGACGCCCTGATCGACAACGGCCGGCGCGGCCGTCCGGTGACGGGACCCGGCAACCGGCCGCTCAAGTCGCTCAGCCACATGCTGAAGGGCAAGCAGGGCCGTTTCCGGCAAAACCTGCTCGGCAAACGCGTCGACTATTCCGGCCGGTCCGTCATCGTCGTCGGGCCGAACTTGAAGATGTACCAGTGCGGCCTGCCGAAGGAGATGGCACTCGAGCTGTTCAAGCCGTTCGTCATGAAAGAGCTCGTCAATAAAGGTTTGGCCCACAACATCAAGAGCGCCAAGCGGAAAGTCGAGCGCGCCAGTCTGGAAGTCTGGGACGTGCTGGAGGAAGTCATCAAGGAACACCCGGTGCTTTTAAACCGCGCGCCGACGCTGCACCGGCTTGGCATTCAGGCGTTCGAACCGGTGCTCGTCGAGGGCCGCGCGATCAAGCTGCATCCGCTCGTCTGCACGGCGTACAACGCCGACTTCGACGGCGACCAGATGGCCGTTCACGTACCGCTTTCGGCTGAGGCACAGGCCGAGGCGCGCATCCTGATGATGGCGACCGGCAACATCCTTAACCCGAAAGACGGCAAGCCGGTCGTCACGCCGTCGCAGGACATGGTGCTCGGGTGCTACTATATGACGATGGACGATCCCAACGCGAAGGGGACCGGGTTCGTGTTCCATACGGCGCACGAGGCGATCAGCGCTTATCACCGCGGTCTCGTGTCGCTGCACGCCCGTGTCGTCGTGCCGGCCCGGGCGCTCGGCAAAACGTGTTTTACGGAACGACAACGGAATGCGCTGCTCGTGACGACGGTCGGACGGATTCTCTTCAACGAAATGTTTCCGGAGGATTTTCCGTACATCAACGAGGCGACAAAGGAAAACCTCCTGGAGGGTACGCCAGACGAATATTTCGTATTCGAAAAGGGCGTCGATCTGCGCGAATTCGTGCGGCAGGTGCCCAGCCGCGGTGCGGTCGGCAAGGACTATCTCGGCATGATCATCGCTGAGTGCTTCCGCCGCTATGAAGCGACGAAAACGTCGATCATCCTGGACAAAATCAAGGAAAACGGGTTTATGTATTCTACACGTGCCGGCATTACCGTCGGCGTAGAGGACATCGTAATTCCGAAAGAGAAAGAACAGATTCTGGCGGAATCCGAAGAAAAAATCCGCATCATCACCAACCAGTTCCGCCGCGGTCTGATTACGGACGAAGAGCGCTACGACCGCATCATCGACATTTGGGGCAAGGCGAAGGACCGGATCACCGACATTCTGATGAAGTCGCTCGATCGGTTCAACCCGATTAACATGATGGTCGAGTCGAAGGCGCGCGGCAACAAGTCGCAGATCACGCAGCTCGGCGGCATGCGCGGGCTGATGGCCAACCCGTCGGGCCGGATCATCGAGCTGCCGATCAAGTCGAATTTCCGCGAAGGTCTGACGGTGCTCGAATATTTTATCTCGACCCACGGCGCGCGCAAAGGCTTGGCCGATACCGCGCTTCGGACGGCGGACTCCGGTTACCTGACGCGTCGGCTTGTCGATGTTGCTCAGGACGTCATCGTGCGTGAGGAAGACTGCGGCACGGACAAAGGGTTCGTCGTCACGCGCATTCACGACGGCCGCGAAGTGATCGAGGATCTGTACGACCGGATCGAAGGCCGGTACGCGTTCGAGACGATTCGCCATCCGGAGACCGGTGAGGTCATCGTCCGCCGCGGCGAACTGATCGACGCCCAGAAAGCCGACGCGATCGTCAAAGCCGGCATCGAGCGCGTCATGATCCGCTCGATCTTGAGCTGCCGGACGCCGCACGGCGTCTGCCAGAAGTGTTACGGCCGAAATCTGGCGACCGGCAAGCACGTCGAAATCGGCGAAGCGGTTGGCATTATCGCGGCTCAGTCGATCGGCGAGCCCGGTACCCAGCTGACGATGCGCACGTTCCACACGGGTGGCGTCGCCGGTGAGGACATCACGCAGGGCTTGCCGCGCATCCAGGAGCTGTTTGAGGCGCGCAATCCGAAGGGTCAGGCGATCATCTCCGAAATCGACGGCGTCGTGCGCGAAATTCGCGAGGCGAAAGACCGCCGCGAGATCGTCATCGAGGGCGAAACGGAGACGAAAGTGTACGCCGTGCCGTACGGTTCGCGCATCCGCGTGCCGGTTGGCCAGACAGTCGAAGCCGGCGACGAGTTGACCGACGGCGCGATCGACCCGAAAGAAATGCTGCGCATCAAGGGCATTCGCGGCGTCCAGAACTACATTTTGCAGGAAGTGCAGCGCGTTTACCGCAACCAGGGCGTCGAAATCAACGACAAGCACATCGAGGTTATGATCCGGCAAATGCTGCGTAAGGTCCGCATCGTCGACAGCGGCGACACGAAGCTTTTGCCGGGATCGTACGTCGACCTGCACGAATACGAGAAGGCCAACCGGGAAGCGCTGCTGGCCGGCCGTGAGCCCGCAGTCGCCAAACCCGTCTTGCTCGGCATTACCAAGGCGTCGCTGGAGACCGACTCGTTCTTGTCCGCCGCGTCCTTCCAGGAAACGACGCGGGTGTTGACCGACGCGGCGATCAAGGGCAAGGTCGACCGGTTGCTCGGTTTGAAAGAAAACGTGATCATCGGCAAACTGATCCCCGCCGGTACCGGCATGATGCGGTATCGTCAACTCCGCGTCGTCGGTCCGGAAACCGAATCGGCCCAGGAGGGCGGAACGTCTTCCGAAACGGCCCCGGAAGTAGCGGTCGAGTCGGGTTCTTGACAAGGCAATCCGTCGGGTGCTAATATTACGGAGTGTGCCAATCCCGAAGGTCGCTTTTGATTCGAGGAAGTGTGTTCCGCATGCCGCTTGGGAAAGAGAAGCTGACCGGGAAGCTGCGCATTGGCACCAAACAGACGTCCAGGCTGGTCGAATCCGGTAAAGCGAGCGAAGTGTTCGTCGCCAAGGACGCCGACCCGAAAGTGACGGGGAAAGTCGTCGATCTTTGCCGGCAGAAGGGGATACCCGTCACGTACGTCGACTCGATGAAGCAGCTCGGTAAAGCTTGCGGCATCGAAGTCGGCGCGGCGATGGCGGCGATTGAGCGTGAGTGAAGCGGCCGGGCGCATGACGAGGCGTGGCACGGGGAAGGGCGAATGCGGGCCGTTTGCCGGCCGGCATCTGCCCTTTCCTTATTGTCCGTCGTTGAACGCCTGGATCTGTGGGCTTGCTACGTCTCAAAAGGAGGTGGCCGTATGCCAACCATCAACCAGTTGGTGCGCAAAGGTCGTCAGGCCAAGATCGTAAAGTCCAAGTCGCCCGCTCTTCAAAAAGGATACAACGCCCTAAAGCGGGTCCAGACGAACCTGAGCTCTCCGCAAAAGCGCGGCGTTTGCGTCCGCGTCGGCACGATGACGCCGAAGAAGCCGAACTCCGCGTTGCGGAAATATGCGCGCGTTCGCCTGACCAACCGCGTCGAAGTGACCGCGTACATCCCGGGAATCGGCCATAATCTGCAGGAGCACAGCGTCGTCCTCATTCGCGGCGGCCGCGTCAAGGACCTGCCGGGCGTCCGCTACCATATCATCCGCGGGACGTTGGACGCGGCTGGCGTTGCCAACCGCAAGCAGGGCCGTTCCAAGTACGGCGCGAAGCGGCCGAAGGAGAAGAAATAATCGCGACGCGAAAGGGGGATGACGATGCCACGCAGGGGACCCGTACCGAAGCGCGACGTGATGCCGGATCCGATCTACAACAGCAAGCTGGTCACCCGACTGATCAACCGCATCATGGTCGACGGAAAAAAAGGAGTCGCGCAGCGCATCCTGTACGAAGCGTTCGAGATCGTCCGGCAGCGCACCGGGCGCGATCCATTGGACGTACTGGAGCAGGCGTTGAAAAACGTGATGCCGGTCTTGGAAGTGCGGGCTAGACGTGTCGGCGGCGCGAACTACCAGGTGCCGATCGAGGTCAAGCCGGACCGACGTGTATCGCTCGGCTTGCGCTGGTTGGTAAACTATGCCCGGCTGCGCGGGGAAAAGACGATGCAGGAGCGGTTGGCGAACGAGATCATCGACGCCAGCAACAATACCGGCGGAGCCGTCAAGAAGCGCGAGGAAACGCACAAGATGGCCGAGGCGAACCGCGCGTTCGCGCACTACCGCTGGTAATCCGGGGGAAAAGGGGATGAAAGGGGACTAACGACCGTCATGCCCAGACAAGTCTCGTTGCAGCAAACGCGCAACATCGGGATCATGGCGCATATCGACGCGGGCAAAACGACGACGACCGAGCGCATCCTGTTTTATACCGGCCGCACCCACAAGCTCGGCGAAGTGCATGAAGGCTCCGCCACGATGGACTGGATGGAACAGGAACAGGAGCGCGGCATCACGATCACGTCCGCCGCGACCACCTGTTTCTGGAAGGGCCATCGCATCAACATCATCGACACACCGGGTCACGTTGATTTCACGGTGGAAGTCGAGCGGTCGCTGCGCGTGTTAGACGGCGCGATCGCCATTTTCAGCGCGAAGGAAGGCGTCGAGCCGCAGTCGGAGACGGTCTGGCGCCAGGCGGACAAATACGGCGTGCCGCGCATCGCGTACGTCAACAAGATGGACATCGTCGGCGCCGATTTTCCGTCCGTCATTGCCCAGATGCGCGACCGGCTGCGCGCCAACGCGGTGGCGATTCAGCTTCCGATCGGTGCGGAGGCGGACTTCGTCGGCATCATCGACCTGATCGAGCAATGCGCCTATATCTATAAAGACGATCTCGGCAAAGTGATCGAGCGGACGGAGATTCCGGCCGAATACGCCGAGCGCGTCGAACAGTATCGCACCGAACTGCTCGAGAAAGTCGCAGAGCTCGACGAAGAGCTGATGATGAAATATCTGGAGGGTGAGTCGATCACCGTCGAGGAACTGAAGCGGGTTCTGCGCAAAGGCGTGTGCGAAGGCAAAATTTTTCCCGTGTTGTGCGGTTCCTCGTATAAAAACAAGGGCGTGCAGCTGTTGCTCGACGCTGTCGTCGACTATTTGCCGGCGCCGACCGACATTCCCGATGTCCGCGGACATCTCGAGGACGGTTCAGAAGCGACGCGCAAATCGTCTGACGAGGAGCCGTTCGCTGCGCTTGCGTTCAAGATCATGTCCGACCCGTTCGTCGGCAAGCTGACGTTTTTCCGCGTGTATTCCGGGACGCTCAGCTCCGGCACGTACGTACTCAATTCGACGAAAGGCAAGCGCGAGCGGATCGGACGGCTTTTGCAGATGCACGCCAACCATCGCGAGGAGATCGACCAGGTGTTCGCGGGCGACATCGCCGCTGCCGTCGGCCTGAAGGATACGACGACCGGCGACACGCTGTGCGACGAAAAGCATCCGATCGTACTCGAATCGATGCAGTTCCCGGACCCGGTCATTTCCGTTGCGGTCGAGCCGAAGACGAAGGCCGACCAGGAGCGGATGAGTCAGGCGCTGTCCCGGCTTGCCGAAGAAGACCCGACGTTTCGGTACTACACCGACGAGGAGACCGGTCAGACGATCATCCAGGGAATGGGCGAGCTCCATCTCGAAATCATCGTCGACCGCATGTACCGCGAGTTCAAGGTGGAAACCAACGTCGGCAAGCCGCAGGTCGCTTATCGCGAAACATTCCGCAACTCGGCCAAAGTCGAGGGCAAGTTTATCCGCCAGACCGGCGGGCGCGGCCAGTACGGCCATGTCTGGATCGAGTTCGAGCCGTTGCCGCCGGGGTCGGGATTCCAGTTCGAAAACCGGATCGTCGGCGGCGTCGTGCCGAAAGAATACGTTCCGGCCGTGCAGGCCGGCATTGAAGAGGCGATGCGCAACGGGGTGCTCGCCGGCTATCCGCTCGTCGATATCAAGGCGATTCTGTTCGACGGATCGTACCATGACGTCGACTCGAGCGAAATGGCGTTCAAGATCGCCGCTTCGCTCGCGCTCAAAGCGGCGAAGGACAAGTGCAACCCTGTGCTGCTCGAGCCGATCATGAAAGTGGAAGTCGTCGTGCCGGAGGAATACATGGGCGACGTCATGGGCGACCTCAATTCCCGACGCGGCCGGATCGAAGGCATGGACACCCGCGCGGGGGCGCAGGTCATCCGTGCGAAAGTGCCGCTGGCCGAAATGTTCGGCTACTCGACGACGCTCCGCTCGAGGACGCAGGGGCGCGGGACGTATTCGATGGAACTGTCCCATTACGAGGAAGTTCCGAAGAACATCGCCGACGAAATCATCGCGAAAAAGCAAGGCGCATAGCGCCTGCTAAATCCAACGCGCGAGGAGGAAAAGATTTACATGGCCAAGCAAAAATTCGAACGCACAAAGCCGCACGTCAACATCGGGACGATCGGCCACGTCGACCACGGCAAGACGACGCTGACGGCCGCCATCACGTACGTGCTGTCGAGGCGGTACGGCACTGCGACGCCGACGGCGTACGACCAAATCGACAAGGCGCCGGAAGAACGCGAACGCGGCATTACCATCTCGACGGCCCATGTCGAGTACGAGACGCCGAACCGGCACTACGCCCACGTCGACTGTCCCGGCCACGCCGACTACGTCAAGAATATGATCACCGGCGCGGCCCAGATGGACGGCGCGATTCTCGTCGTTTCCGCCGCCGACGGTCCGATGCCGCAGACGCGGGAACATATTCTGCTCGCCCGTCAGGTAGGCGTGCCTTACATCGTCGTATTCCTGAACAAATGCGACATGGTTGAGGACGAAGAACTGCTCGAACTTGTCGAAATGGAAGTACGCGACTTGCTGAAGGAATACGACTTCCCGGGCGATGAAGTGCCGGTCGTCCGCGGTTCGGCGCGCGAAGCGCTTGAAAATCCGGATGGCCCGTGGGCGGACAAAATCATCGAGCTGTTCGAGAAAATCGACAGCTACATTCCGACGCCGCAACGCGAAGTCGACAAGCCGTTCCTGATGCCGGTCGAAGACGTATTCTCGATCACCGGCCGCGGTACGGTGGCGACCGGCCGCGTCGAGCGGGGGACGGTCAAGGTCGGCGACGAAGTCGAGATCGTCGGGCTTGCCGAAGAAACGAAGAAAACGGTCGTCACCGGCGTCGAAATGTTCCGCAAGCTGCTCGACGAAGCCCAGGCGGGCGACAACATCGCTGTGCTGCTGCGCGGCATCGACCGCAAGGAAGTCGAGCGCGGCCAAGTGCTGGTCAAGCCGGGCACCGTCAAGCCGCACACGACGTTTACGGCGCAGGTGTACGTATTGACGAAAGAGGAAGGCGGCCGACACAAGCCCTTCTTCTCCGGCTATCGTCCGCAGTTTTATTTCCGGACGACGGACGTCACCGGCGTCATCCAGTTGCCGGAAGGCACCGAGATGGTCATGCCGGGCGACAACGTCACAGTGACGGTCGAACTGATCGCACCGGTCGCGATCGAGGAAGGCACGCGTTTTGCGATCCGCGAGGGCGGCCGCACGGTCGGCGCGGGCGCCGTGGACTCCATCCTCAAGTAACGCGCCCGGCGACGATACGGGCTGCGCTTCCGTGAGCGGGTCGGGTCCCGCCCTCTCGGCGGGATCCGACCGTTTTTGGTCTTGCAGGGAAGCGAGGGGTTCGGTTATAATAGAGAGCGTTGGTTTTTAAGGGCGATGAAGCGGGAGGTTGCCGATACACCCGGACCCTTTGCCATAGGGGGTGCGTCGGGTCATTTCCGCTGAGTAGGTCCGAAGCGAATTTGGGCGATGCCGGGAGGGACGACCTATGGCGAAAAAACAAAAAATCCGCATCCGGTTGAAGGCGTTCGATCATCGCGTCCTCGACCAATCGGCGGAAAAAATCGTCGAGACGGCGAGACGGTCCGGTGCCGACGTGTCCGGCCCGATACCGCTTCCGACGGAAAAACAGATCATCACGATTCTGCGGGCGGTCCATAAATACAAGGATTCGCGAGAACAGTTCGAGATCCGCACGCACAAACGACTGATCGACATCGTTAATCCGACGCAGCAGACGGTGGACGCGCTGATGCGCCTCGATTTGCCGTCGGGCGTGGACATTGAGATCAAGCTGTGACCGCTTAGGATAGCGGGTGAACGGCAGAAAGGGTGTCCATCGACATGAAGGGGATTTTGGGCAAAAAAATCGGCATGACGCAGATTTTCGCCGAAGACGGCACCGTCGTTCCGGTTACGGTCATTCAGGCCGGTCCGTGCGTCGTTCTCCAAAAAAAGAGTATGGAAAACGACGGTTACGAAGCGATTCAGCTTGGCTTTGAGGACAAAAAGGAAAAAAACGCGACCAAACCGGAGATCGGCCACGCCAAAAAGGCGGGAACGACGCCCAAACGGTTCATTCGCGAGATTCGCGGCGTCAATCTTGCGGATTATGAAGTCGGCCAGGAGATTCGCGCCGACATTTTCAAGGAAGGCGAGCTTGTCGACGTGACCGGCACATCGAAAGGTAAAGGATTTGCCGGCGCGATCAAGCGTCACGGGCAGTCGCGAGGGCCGATGGCGCACGGTTCCAAATATCACCGCGGCCCCGGGACGCTTGCGATTATCCGCGACGCCAACCGCGTTCCGAAAGGCAAGAAACTTCCCGGACACATGGGGCACGAACGCGTCACGATCCAGAAACTGCCCATCGTGAAAGTGGATGCCGAGCGCAACCTCATACTCGTCAAAGGTTCCGTGCCGGGTCCGCGCAACGGTTATCTCAGCATCCGGTCGACGGTCAAGCAGCAGGCTTGACGTGGACGGATGCGAGGAAGGGAGGATCGCTCGTATGCCGAAAGTGGCGGTTTACAATATGAACGGCGAACAGGTGGGCGAAATCGAGCTGTCCGATGCGGTGTTCGGCATCGAACCGCACGTCCACGCGATGCACGAGGTCGTGCTCATGCAGCAGGCGTCGATGCGGGCGGGCACGCACAAGACGAAAACGCGCGGCGAGGTCAGCGGCGGCGGCCGTAAACCATGGCCGCAGAAAGGCACCGGCCGCGCACGCCAGGGCAGTATCCGCGCCCCGCAATGGAAAGGCGGCGGCGTCGTGTTCGGTCCTGTGCCGCGCAGCTACGCTTACAAGCTGCCGAAAAAGGTGCGCAGGCTGGCGATGCGCTCGGCGCTTTCTTCCAAAGTACGGGACAACGAACTGATCGTGCTTGACGAATTGCGCTTCGAGCGTCCGAAGACGAAAGCGTTCGTTGGCATGCTGAAGCGGCTGAACGTCGACCGCAAGGCGCTCGTCGTCAGCGGCGATTTCGACGAGAACGCGGCATTGTCGGCGCGCAACATTCCCGGCGTCAAGTTTATCGCGGCCGACGGCATCAACGTCCTCGACGTTCTGCGTCACGACAAGCTCATCCTGACGAAGGACGCCGTGGCGAAAGTCGAGGAGGTGTTCGCGCAATGACGGGTGTCAGCCCCTACGACATCATCAAGCGGCCGATCATCACCGAACGCAGCACCGACCTGATGAAGCAAAAGCAGTACGTGTTCGAGGTCGACATCCGCGCGACGAAACCGGAGATCAAGAAGGCCGTCGAGCAGATTTTTAAAGTGAAAGTCGTCAAGGTCAACACGATGCGCGTGCCCGGCAAACCGAAGCGATTCGGGCGCTACAGCGGTTATACGCGCGAGTGGAAAAAGGCGATCGTCCGGCTGAGCGACGACAGCAAGCCGCTCGAATTTTTCGAAGGCGTCTGAGGAAGGTGATCACCGTGCCAGTCAAATCGTTCAAGCCGACTTCGCCCGGGCGCCGGCAGATGACGGTGCTGACGTACGAAGAGATTACGACCGACCGCCCGGAGAAGTCGCTGCTTGTCCCGCTGAAAAAACACGCCGGCCGCAACAATCAAGGCCGGATCACCGTCCGCCATCGCGGCGGCGGCCACAAGCGGATGTATCGCATCATCGATTTCAAGCGGAACAAGGACGGGGTTCCCGGACGAGTCGCCACGATCGAATACGACCCGAATCGGACCGCGTTCATCGCGCTCATTCATTACGCCGACGGCGAAAAGCGGTACATCATCGCGCCGAAAGGGTTGAAAGTCGGCGACGTCATTATGTCCGGGCCTGACGCCGACATCAAGGTCGGCAACGCGCTGCCGCTCGAGAATATTCCGGTCGGCACCCTCATCCATAATATCGAGTTGAAACCCGGCAAGGGCGGTCAGCTTGTCCGCGCGGCCGGCACGTCCGCCCAGCTGCTCGGCAAGGAAGACAAGTACGCGGTCGTCCGGCTGGCGTCGGGTGAAGTCCGCCGCATTCTGAAAACGTGTCGGGCGACGATCGGAACGGTGAGCAACGAGGACCACGAACTGGTCAACATCGGCAAAGCCGGCCGCAGTCGGTGGCTCGGCCGCCGGCCGGCCGTCCGCGGCTCGGCGATGAACCCGGTCGACCACCCGCACGGCGGCGGCGAGGGCAAGGCGCCGATCGGCCGCAAGTCGCCGGTGACGCCGTGGGGCAAGCCGACGCTCGGCTACAAGACGCGCAAGAAAAACAATCCGACCGACAAATTCATCATCCGTCGACGGAAATGACGGGGGGCAAGATCGATGGGCCGCAGCCTGAAGAAAGGACCGTTCGCCGACGAGCATTTGCTTAAGAAAGTGCGAGCGTTGAACGAAAGCGGCAAGAAGGCCGTCATCAAGACGTGGTCGCGCCGTTCGACGATCTTTCCGGAGTTCGTCGGCCACACGTTCGCCGTTTACGACGGCCGCAAGCACGTGCCGGTCTACGTGACGGAAGACATGGTCGGCCATAAGCTCGGTGAGTTCGCGCCGACCCGGACGTTCCGCGGACACGCGGGCGACGACAAGAAGACGGCCAAACGGTGACGCGGGAGCACACAAGGAGGTCGAACGTTTCGATGCAAGCGAAAGCGCACGCGCGATTCGTGCGGATCTCGCCGCGCAAGGCCCGGCTGGTTATCGACCTGATCCGAGGCAAAAACGTCGGCGAGGCGTTCGCCATTCTGCGCCACACGCCGAAAGCCGCGTCGCCGATCGTCGAGAAGGTGCTGAAATCGGCGGTGGCGAACGCGGAGCACAACTATTCGATGAATCCGGACCGGTTGTTCATCTGCGAAGCCTACGTCAATCAGGGGCCGACGCTCAAACGGATCCGTCCCCGCGCGCGCGGCCGGGCCGACCGCATCCTGAAGCGGACGAGCCACATCACGGTCGTCGTTGCAGAGCGGGAAGAACGCCGGGTTGAGCGACAACCGAAACGCGCGCCGCAAGCGGAAGCGCAGCAGACGGCGGCCGCGGCGGCTTCGTCCGGCCAAGCGCCGGCGGAGGCGAAGCCGGAGCAACAACAGGCGAAGGAGGGCTGACGCGTGGGCCAGAAAGTAAGCCCGGTAGGACTTCGAATCGGCATTATCCGGGACTGGGAATCGAAATGGTACGCCGAACGCGACTTCGGCGTTCTGTTGATGGAAGACGTCAAAATCCGCGACTTTCTGAAAAAGAAGCTGAAAGACTGCGCCGTCTCCCGAATCGAAATCGAGCGGGCGGCCAACCGCGTCAACATCACGATCCATACGGCGAAGCCGGGGATGGTGATCGGCAAGGGCGGTTCGGAAATCGACGTCCTGCGCGCCCAGATCGCCAAAATGACGAACAAGAAAATTCACATCAATATCGCCGAAATCAAGAATCCTGACCTCGACGCGACGCTCGTCGCGGAATCGATCGCCCAACAGATCGAGCGCCGCGTGTCGTACCGCCGCGCGATGAAACAGGCGATTCAGCGCGTCATGCGGGCGGGCGCCAAAGGCGTCAAGACGAAGGTGAGCGGCCGGCTGGCCGGAGCGGAAATCGCCCGCAGCGAAGGGTACAGCGAAGGAACGGTTCCGCTGCAGACGTTGCGCGCCGATATCGATTACGGTTTCGCTGAGGCGCACACGACATACGGCCGTATCGGCGTCAAGGTCTGGATTTACCGCGGCGACGTGTTGCCGGTCAAGAAAAAAGCCGGCGGCGGAGAGGGGGCCAAAGACGACCATGCTCATGCCCAGACGCGTTAAATGGAGGAAAGAACAACGCGGTCGCCTGAAGGGCCGCGCTAAGGGCGGCACCGAGGTGGCGTTCGGCGACTACGGCCTGCAGGCGCTCGAACCGGCCTGGGTCACGAACCGCCAGATCGAAGCGGCGCGTATCGCGATCACGCGGTACATTCGGCGCGGCGGCAAAGTGTGGATCAAAATTTTCCCGTCCAAACCGGTGACGCAGAAGCCGCTCGAAGTCCGGATGGGCAGCGGCAAGGGCAATGTCGAAAAATGGGTTGCCGTCGTCAAGCCGGGGAAAATTTTGTTCGAACTCGCCGGCGTCAGCGAGGAAGTCGCCCGCGAGGCGTTTCGACTTGCGTCGCACAAACTGCCGATCAAGACGAAATTCGTAAAACGCGAACATGTGGGCGGTGAGGGGAATGAAAGCCAGTGATTTCCGCAACATGACCAACGAGGAAATCATCCGGAAGGTGAACGGGCTGAAAGAAGAACTGTTTCATCTCCGGTTTCAGATGGCGACCGGTCAGCTGGAAAACCCCGCCCGGATCCGCGAACTGCGCAAGCAGATCGCGCGTGCGAAGACCGTGTTGCGTGAACGCGAACTGGGAATCGGCTGACGCCATTTACGCCTCGCGAAGGAGGGGACGATCTTGGAAGTTACGAGCGTGAACAACCGGCCGCAGCGCAACAGGCGGAAAGTTCAGATCGGCCGTGTCGTCAGCGACAAGATGCAGAAAACGATCGTAGTCGCCGTGGAGCGGCACAAGAAACATCCGCTTTATCACAAACGCGTCAAAGTGACCAAAAAATACAAGGCACACGACGAAAACAACGAGGCGAAAATCGGCGATCTCGTCGAGATCATGGAAACGCGGCCGTTGTCGAAAGAGAAACGGTGGCGGCTCGTGCGCATCATCGAACGGCCGGTAACGAGATGAGCCAGAGGAGGGGACTCCGGTGATCCAACCGTTTACGCGACTCAACGTGGCCGACAACACCGGCGCCAAAAAACTGATGTGCATCCGCGTGCTCGGCGGCAGCGGCCGGCGCGTCGGACGGATCGGCGACATGATCGTCTGCTCCGTTAAGGAAGCGACGCCTGGCGGCGTTGTCAAGAAAGGCGACGTCGTCCGCGCCGTCATCGTCCGGACGAAACGGCCGATGCGCCGCAAGGACGGCTCGTACATCCGCTTCGACGAAAACGCGGCGGTCATTATCCGGGAAGACAAAAGCCCGCGCGGCACCCGGATTTTCGGTCCCGTCGCCCGCGAGTTGCGCGAGAAAGATTTCATGAAAATCATCTCCCTCGCGCCGGAAGTCATCTGAAACGAAGAGGGGCGAAAAAGCGTCATGATCAAGAAAGCGCCTGCTGGAAAAAATAAACTTCACGTGCGCAAGGGCGACATCGTGATCGTCATTTCCGGCAAGGACAAAGGCAAAAAAGGGCGCGTGCTCGCCGCCTATCCGCGCGAAAACCGCGTGCTCGTCGAAGGCGTCAACATCGTCAAGCGGCACACGAAGCCGAATCCGGCGTATCCGCAGGGCGGCATCATCGAGAAAGAAGCGCCCATTCACGTATCGAACGTCATGCACGTCGACCCGAAAGACGGCCGACCGACGCGCATCGGTTACAAAATTCTCGAAAACGGCAAAAAGGTGCGTGTCGCCAAACGTTCGGGTCTTGTGATTGACTGACGGAAGCGGCGAAGAAAGGAGGTTTCCCGGTGGCGGCAAGGCTGAAGGAACGTTTTCTGAACGAGATTACGCCCGCGCTGATGCGGAAATTCGGATACACGTCCGTCATGCAGGTACCTCGCGTCGAAAAAATCGTCATCAACATGGGCGTCGGCGACGCGGCGAACAACAGCAAACTGCTGGACGCGGCCGTGAACGACCTGCAGGCGATCGCCGGCCAGAAGCCGATCGTGACGCGAGCGAAAAAATCGATCGCGGGTTTCAAAATCCGCGCAGGTATGCCGATCGGCGTGAAGGTGACGCTTCGCGGCGACCGGATGTATTACTTCATGGACAAACTGTTCAATATCGCACTGCCGCGCGTACGAGACTTCCGCGGCGTTTCGCCGAAATCGTTCGACGGCCGCGGCAATTACACGCTCGGCATCCGGGAACAACTCATTTTCCCGGAAGTCGACTACGACAAAGTGGAGAAAGTGCGCGGCATGGAAGTGGTGTTTGTGACGACCGCCAAAACGGACGAGGAAGCGCGCGAGCTGCTCGACATGCTCGGCATGCCGTTCGCGCGGGCCTAAGCGGAGGTGCGAAACGACAGTGGCAAAAGTTTCGATGATCGTCAAGCAGCGCCGGAAACCGAAGTTCAAAGTCCGCGCCTACACGCGCTGCGAACGTTGCGGGCGCCCGCGGGCCGTACTGCGGAAATTCAGGATTTGCCGGATCTGTTTCCGCGAACTGGCGTACAAGGGCCAGATTCCCGGGGTTCGAAAGGCCAGTTGGTAAAAGGAGGGATCCGCCATGTCCATGTCCGATCCGATCGCCGACATGCTGACGCGCATTCGCAACGCGAACATGGTCCGGCACGACAAGGTCGAGGTTCCGGCGTCCAAGATCAAGCGCCAGATCGCGGAAATTCTAAAGCGCGAGGGTTTTATCCGCGATTACGAATACATTGGGGATGAAAAGAAGGGCATTCTCCGCATTTTCCTGAAATACGGCCCCAATCAGGAGCGCGTCATCACGGGGCTTAAGCGCATCAGCAAGCCCGGCCTGCGCGTGTACGCGAAGGCGGCGGAGATGCCGCGCGTGCTCGGCGGACTCGGCATCGCGATCGTTTCCACGTCCAAAGGCGTCATGACGGACAAGGAAGCGCGTCAAGCCAATACCGGCGGCGAAGTGCTCTGCTATATCTGGTAACATCCAACGGCTGAGAACGGAGGTGCTGTCATGTCACGCATCGGACGCAAGCCGATCGCCATTCCGGACGGCGTCACCGTGACGTTGGACGACCGCCGGGTGACCGTCAAGGGACCGAAGGGCACGCTGTCGCGCGAGCTGCACAAAGACATGCGCGTGACGGTGGAAGGCAACGTCGTCAAGGTGGAACGCCCGTCGGACGAGAAGCTGCACAAGGCGCTTCACGGCACGACGCGCAGCATCATTTTCAACATGGTTCGCGGCGTCGTCGAAGGCTATTCCAAATCGCTCGAACTCGTCGGGATCGGTTATCGCGCCAGCTTGAGCGGCAAGAAACTCGTCTTGCATGTCGGTTATTCCCATCCCGTCGAGATCGAGCCGGAACCCGGCATTGAGTTCGAAGTGCCCGCGCCGAACAAGATTGTGGTCAAAGGCATCGACAAGGAGAGAGTCGGCATCGTCGCGGCGAAAATCCGGTCGGTCCGCGAGCCGGAGCCGTATCAGGGCAAAGGCATCCGCTACGAGGACGAACGCGTGCTGCGCAAAGAGGGTAAGGCCGGCAAGAAGAAGTAATTCGGGGGTGCAAAGTTCGTGATCGAGAAAATCGACCGCAACGAAGCGCGGAAACGCCGCCACCGCCGCATCCGCAAAAAAGTTTTCGGAACGCCGGAGCGACCGCGCCTGAATGTTTTCCGCTCGCTCAAGCATATGTACGCGCAGATCATCGACGACACGCGCGGGGTCACGCTGGCGGCTGCGTCCACGCTCGACAAGGCGCTGCGCGATCGAATCGAAAACGGCGGCAACGTCGAATCCGCGCGTCTGGTCGGCGAACTGGTCGCCAAGCGCGCGCTGGAAAAAGGTATTACGAAAGTCGTCTTCGACCGCGGCGGCTACAAATATCACGGACGCGTCAAGGCGCTTGCGGAGGCGGCGCGCGAGGCCGGGCTCGATTTCTGAGCCCTTGCGGGCGAACGCCATGACTAAAGGGAGGTAACCGTTTTGCGGGTCGATCCAAATACGCTTGAACTGTCCGAAAAAGTCGTTTCCATCAACCGCGTCGCCAAAGTCGTCAAAGGCGGCCGCCGATTCAGCTTCAGCGCGCTCGTCGTCGTCGGCGACGGCAAGGGATGGGTCGGCGCGGGGCTCGGCAAAGCGGCCGAGGTGCCGGACGCCATCCGTAAGGGCATCGAGGATGCCAAGAAAAACTTGATCCGCGTGCCGATCGTCCGTACGACGATTCCGCACGAAGTGATCGGCCATTTCGGCGCAGGTAAGGTGTTGCTCAAGCCGGCTTCGAAAGGTACGGGCATCATCGCCGGCGGTCCGGTGCGCGCCGTGCTGGAGCTGGCCGGCATCGGCGACATTTTGACCAAGTCGCTCGGATCCTCGAATCCGATCAATGTCGTCCGCGCAACGATCGACGCGCTCTTGCAGCTGAAGCGGCCGGAAGAAGTGGCAAGACTGCGAGGGAAGACTCTGGAAGAACTGCTCGGATAAGGGGGGGTCGTCCCATGGCGAAGAAATTGCAAATCACGCAGACGCGCAGCTTGATCGGTCGGCCGGAAGATCAGCGGGCGACCGTCCGCTCGCTCGGTCTGCGCCGGATCCGTCATACCGTCGTGCACGACGACACGCCGACGATCCGGGGCATGGTACACAAAGTCAGACATCTCGTCGAGGTCAAGGAACTCGACGCATGAACGCTAGAGACAGCCGGGAGGGCAAACGCTCATGAAACTGCACGAACTGAAATCCGCCCCGGGAGCGCGGCACGCGCGCAAGCGGCTCGGCCGCGGCATCGGCAGCGGGCTTGGCAAGACGTCCGGCAAGGGCCATAAAGGCCAAAACGCGCGGTCGGGCGGAGGCGTGCGGCCCGGTTTCGAGGGAGGGCAGACCCCGCTTTACCGCCGGTTGCCGGAGCGCGGGTTTGTAAATATTTTCAAAAAAGAATATTCCATCGTCAACGTATCGGAGTTGAACCGGTTTTCCGATGGCGCGGAAGTGACGCCGGATGTGCTGATCGAGGCCGGTCTCGTCAAAAATGTCAAAGACGGCGTCAAAATTCTCGGCGAAGGCGAGTTGAACGTTCGGCTGACGGTGAAAGCCCATAAGTTTTCGCGTTCGGCGGTCGAAAAGATCGAGGCTGCGGGCGGCAAGGCCGAGGTGATCTGACGCCATGTTCAGGACGCTGTCCAACATTCTGAAAGTGACCGATCTACGAAACCGCATCCTGTTTACGCTCGGCCTGCTGATCGTCTTCCGGATCGGGGCGTTTATCCCCGTGCCGAACATCGACCGGGAAGTACTGAAAACGTTGGACCAGCAGCTTCATGCCGATATTTTCGGGCTGCTGAACACGTTTTCGGGGGGAGCGCTTTTCAACTTTTCGATTTTCGCGATGTCGATTTACCCTTACGTGACGGCGTCGATCATCGTGCAGCTTTTGTCGATGGACGTCATTCCGAAATTTGCCGAATGGGCGAAAGAGGGGGAAATCGGGCGCCGGAAACTCGCGCAGTTCACCCGGTACGGCACGGTGCTGTTCGGCCTGATCCAGGCGATCGGCATGTCGATCGGTTTTAACCGGCTCGTTCCGGGGATCATCGACAATCCGGGTTTCGGAACGTACGCGCTGATCGCGATCACGCTGACGGCGGGGACGGCGTTCCTGATGTGGCTTGGCGAACAGATCACCGACAAGGGCGTCGGCAACGGGATTTCGGTCGTCATTTTCGCGGGGATCGTCGCCGGCATTCCGAGCGGCATTCAGCAGCTGTACCTGGCGCTGTTTTCGGACAGATCGGCGATCTTTTTCAGTATTCTGAAAGTTTTGCTGCTGGTCGTCGCGGTCGTCGTGCTGGTTGTCGGCGTCATCTACGTCCAGCAGGCGGTGCGCAAGATCCCGGTTCAGTATACGAAACGCGTCGTCGGCCGACGCATGTACGGCGGACAGTCGACGCATATTCCGCTTCGCGTCAACGCAGCGGGGGTCATTCCGATCATTTTCGCGCTGTCGCTGATCATGTTGCCGTACACGATCGCGTCGTTCTGGAGCAGCCATCCGGTGGCGAAATGGATCATGAACGAATTGTTCTATACGGCGCCGATCGGGATGGTGCTTTACGTGTTTCTGATCATCGCGTTTACGTATTTCTATACGTTCGTCCAGATCAACCCGCAGCAGCTGTCCGACCAGATGAAGAAAAACGGCGGCTATATTCCCGGTATTCGGCCGGGCAAGGCGACGGAGATTTATTTGACTCGCGTTATGTCGCGCATTACGCTGTTCGGCGCGCTGTTTCTTGCGTTCATCTCGGTTCTGCCGGTGTTTTTCACGAACGTCGGCGGGTTGCCGCGGTCCATTTCGATCGGCGGCACGTCGCTTCTGATCGTCGTCGGTGTTGCGCTCGAGACGATGAAGCAGATCGAAAGTCAGCTGATCCGGCGCCATTACAAAGGGTTCATCAACCGATAGAACATTGCGACCGGGGGGCTCAGAGCGGATGAACGTGCTGATCATGGGAGCGCCCGGCGCCGGGAAAGGGACGCAGGCGGCGATGATCGCCGGCGAGTTCGGCATTCCGCACATTTCGACCGGGGACGCTTTAAGGCTGGCGGTGGACCAGGGGACGGCGATGGGGCAGTTGGCGAAAGGTTACATGGAGCGCGGCGAACTCGTTCCGGACGACGTGATGAACGGCATCGTCCGCGAACGGCTCGGCCAGGATGACTGCCGCGGCGGTTTTCTGCTCGACGGTTTTCCGCGGACGGTGCCGCAGGCGGAAGCGTTGGACGGCATTCTGGCGGAAAGCGGGCGCAAGATCGACCGAGTCGTCTACCTGGACGTCGACCGCGAGCTGCTGCTCGAACGGGTGACCGGCCGTCGCGTTTGCCGGTCGTGCGGTGCGACGTATCACGTCCGGTTTCATCCGCCGGCGAAACCGGGCGTCTGCGACAAGTGCGGCGGAGAGCTGTACCAGCGCAAGGACGATTCGGCGGAGACGGTCCGCACGCGTCTCGAGGAGTATGATAAGAAAACGGCGCCGCTGCTCGCATATTACCGGGAACGCGGCGTGTTGTGCCGGATCGACGGCGCCAAGCCGATCGCGGAAGTCTCCGAGGATATCCGGCGGTGTTTGCGGGGGCCGGCCGAATGATCGTCTGCAAGTCCGAGGAGGAACTTCGCCGCATGCGGGAGGCCGGCAAAATCGTCGCGGAAACGCACCGGCTGCTTAAGCAGGCGATCCGCCCCGGCGTGACGACGCGGGAGCTCGATCGGCTTGCGGACGAATACATCCGCAGTCGCGGCGCCGTCCCGTCGTTCAAGGGTTACAACGGTTTTCCGGCCAGCATCTGTACGTCGGTCAACGAAGAGCTCGTGCACGGCATTCCCGGCGACCGCAGGTTGAAAGAAGGGGATATCATCAGTATCGACATCGGCGCCATGTTTGAGGGGTATCACGGCGATTCCGCATGGACGTATCCGGTCGGTGAAATTTCCGAGACGGCCAGACGCCTGCTTGAGGTGGCGGAGGCGTCGCTGTACGCCGGCCTGGAACACGCGCGGCCCGGGGTTCGGCTTTATACGATTTCCCATGCGATACAGACCGTGATCGAGGAGGCTGGATTTTCGGTCGTGAGGGAATATGTCGGACACGGCATCGGCGAACGGCTGCATGAGGAACCGCAAGTTCCGAATTACGGACCCGCCGGCAGGGGGCCTCGCCTGAAGCCCGGCATGACGCTGGCCATCGAACCGATGGTGGTCGCAGGGCCGCCGAACCTGAAAGTGTTGGACGACCGCTGGACGGTCGTGACGGAAGACGGTTCGCTGTGCGCGCACTTCGAGCACACGATCGCCATTACGGACGACGGATTCGAAATTTTGACGGTTGCAAATCCAGAGGTGTGCGGCCGTGGATGACATCGTCGGCAAGGTGACGCCCGGTCAGGTCGTCCGGGTGCTTCGCGGAAGGGATCGCGGCAAATACGCGATCGTCGTCAAAGTGATCGACGAACGTTACGTTCTGATCGCCGACGGCGACAAGCGGAAGTTCGATCGACCGAAGAAAAAAAACGTGTTGCACCTGCAGATTTTGAACGACGTCCGACCCGAAGTGGCCGCGAGCCTTCGCGAGACCGGGAAAGTGACCAACGCCAAGCTGCGTCATGCCTTGCTGCCTTACCGCGAGTCTGCTCCGCGTCCGGCGGAGGCGGGCGGCGAATCCGCGGAGGAAAAGGAGGTGTGAGCCGGTGGCGAAAGACGATGTGATCGAGGTGGAAGGCACGGTCATCGAGCCGCTTCCGAACGCCATGTTCCGCGTCGAGCTGGAAAACGGCCATCGCATTTTGGCCCACGTGTCCGGCAAGATCCGCATGCATTTCATTCGGATTTTGCCCGGCGACAGGGTAACCGTTGAGCTGTCGCCGTACGATTTGACGCGCGGGCGCATCACCTACCGGTACAAATAAAGGGGGACGAACGCGATGAAAGTCAGGCCGTCGGTCAAGCCGATATGCGAAAAATGCAAAGTTGTCCGCCGCAAGGGCACCGTGATGATCATCTGTGAAAACCCGAAGCATAAACAACGTCAGGGTTGACGGAGGGAGGAGGACGTATGGCACGCATCGCTGGCGTCGATTTGCCGCGCGATAAGCGGGTTGAGATCGCTTTGACGTATATTTTCGGCATCGGAAGATCGACTTCGCAGAAAATTTTGGCCAAGACCGGCGTGAATCCGGACACGCGCGTGCGCGATCTGACGGAAGACGAGATCAGCCGGCTGCGCGACGAGATCGAGAAAAATTACAAGGTTGAAGGCGAGTTGCGTCGGGAAATCGCGATGAACATCAAGCGGCTGATCGACATCGGCTGCTATCGCGGCATCCGCCACCGCAAAGGGTTGCCCGTGCGCGGTCAGCGGACGCGGACGAACGCTCGGACGCGCAAGGGCCCGCGCCGCACTGTCGCCAACAAGAAGAAGTAAACGAGAGCTTGATGGAGGAGGATCACCCGCATGGCGAAGCCGAGAAAACCGACCGGACGCGTCAAGCGCCGGGACCGCAAGCATGTCGAGGCCGGCATCGCGCACATTCGGTCCACGTTCAACAACACGATCGTCACGATCACCGACCCACAGGGCAATACGATCACGTGGGCGAGCGCCGGCAGCGTCGGTTTCAAGGGATCGCGCAAAAGCACGCCGTTTGCGGCGCAGATGGCGGCGGAAGCGGCCGCTCGCTCCGCGATGGAACACGGCATGCGCACCGTCGAAGTACTCGTCAAGGGGCCGGGCGCCGGCCGTGAAGCGGCGATCCGGTCGTTGCAGGCGGCCGGACTGGAGGTCAGCCTAATCAAGGACGTGACGCCGATTCCGCACAACGGCTGCCGTCCGCCGAAGCGCCGCCGCGTCTGAACGCGACGTTTGTCTTTTTTCGGAAACGGCGGTATAAACAACCGATCGTCCGGCGAATAATAGGCTGAAGGATGAGGCATTCTAAGGAGTTCGGCGCGCAAGGGGCCGTTTCGCCGGGATCACCGGCGCCTTGGAGGAGGGTTTGTCCATGATCGAGATCGAAAAGCCGAAAATCGAGACCGTCACGATCAGCGAGGACGGCTCGTACGGCAAGTTTGTGGTGGAACCGCTGGAACGCGGCTACGGCACGACGCTCGGCAACTCGCTCCGCCGCATCCTTCTGTCGTCCTTGCCGGGCGCCGCGGTAACGTCGGTGCAGATCGACGGCGTACTGCACGAGTTTTCGACGATTCCGGGCGTCGTCGAGGACGTCACGGAGATCATTTTGAACCTGAAGGGTCTGGCGCTCAAAATCCATTCGGACGAGGAAAAAGTGCTCGAAATCGACGCAGAGGGCGAGGGCGTCGTCACGGCGGCCGACATCCGCGCCGACAGCGACGTCGAAATCCTGAATCCCGACCTGCATATCGCCACGCTGGCGTCGGACGGACGCCTGCACATGCGGATCACCGCCAACCGCGGCCGCGGCTATGTGCCGGCGGACCGCAATAAGCGCGAGGGCCAGCCGATCGGCGTCATCCCCGTCGACTCGCTTTACTCGCCGATCACGCGCGTCAACTATGTCGTAGAAAATACCCGCGTCGGCCAGATGACGAACTACGACAAGTTGACGTTGGAAGTATGGACGAATGCGACGATTCGGCCGGACGAGGCGGTCAGCCTGGCGGCGAAAATATTAACCGAGCACCTGATGCTTTTCGTCGGCTTGACGGAAAAAGTGAAAGATTCCGAAATTATGGTCCAGAAGGACGAGGACCGTCGCGAAAAAGTGCTGGAAATGACGATCGAGGAGCTCGACCTGTCGGTCCGCTCTTACAACTGCCTGAAGCGGGCGGGTATCAATACCGTCCAAGAATTGATCATGAAGACGGAAGAAGATATGATGAAAGTCCGAAACCTGGGCCGCAAGTCGCTGGAGGAAGTCCAGGAAAAGCTGGCCGAGCTCGGCTTGAGCCTGCGTTCGGCCGACGAATGAGAAAGCGGAGGGAATACCGATGTCGTACCGAAAACTGGGCCGAGATTCCAGCGCGCGCAAGGCGCTGTTTCGCGATTTGGTGACCGACCTGTTTTTATATGAACGCATTCAGACGACCGAGGCTAAAGCCAAGGCGGTCCGATCGATCGCCGAAAAGCTGATCACGCTGGCCAAGCGCGGCGACCTGCACGCGCGCCGGCTGGCGGCCGCGTACGTCCGGAAAGAGCGCCTGGAAGGACAGGACAAGGACGCGCTGCAAAAACTGTTCTCTGAACTGGCGGCGCGTTATCGGGAGCGCCCAGGCGGCTACACGCGCATTCTGAAACTCGGACCGCGCCGCGGGGACGCCGCGCCGATGGTGTATCTGGAACTGGTCGACCGGACCTGATCGGCGATGCGCAGGCTGGCAATCGTCGTTTCGTACGACGGGACGGCGTACAATGGGTTTCAAACGCAGCCGGCCGGCAATACGATTCAGGATTGTCTCGAACGCGCGATCGAACATCTGACCGGTGAACGCGTGCGCGTGACGGCTGCGGGACGTACCGATGCGGGCGTCCATGCCCGGCGGCAGGTCGTCCATTTCGACACGGCGTCGCGCATCCCCGCGGAGCGGTGGTGTCTGGCGCTGAACGCACGGCTGCCCGACGACATCGTCGCGCTTGATGCCCGCGAAGTGCCGGCGGATTTTCACGCGCGCCGTTCCGCGAAATCGAAGACCTACGCCTACACCGTGAACACGAACCGGTTTCCGGACGTGCTGCGGCGAAGGACGGAACTTCATTACCCGCGCCCGCTCGACGTTGTCGCGATGGAACGGGCGCTCGCCTGCATCATCGGGACGCATGATTTCACGTCGTTTTGTTCCGCGCGCACGGCTTGCGAGTCGCGCGTCCGGACGATTTATGCGGCGTGGATCGAACGGCTCGGCGATCGGTGCCCCGAGATGGAAGGCGTCTATCGTATTTTCGTCAAGGGAAGCGGGTTTTTATATCACATGGTGCGAATGATCGTCGGAACGCTGCTGGAAATCGGGGACGGCCGACGCGATCCTTCGGAAATGCAGGCCATTCTCGAGGCGCGCGATCCCCGCCGCAGCAAGACGACCGCCATGGCACACGGTCTCGCGCTTTGGGACGTCGAGTATGAGCCGGATGTTTTCTCTTGATTTCGCCGAACGGCTGTAGTATAATGGCCTTCGGTTTTCGATGGAGGGACAGCGTATGAAGACTACCTATATGGCGAAGCCGACGGAAGTCGAGCGCTCGTGGTACGTCATCGACGCCGCGGGCCAGACGCTCGGCCGGATGGCGAGCCAGGCGGCGGCGCTGCTGAAGGGCAAGCATAAGCCGAATTACACGCCGCACGTCGACATGGGCGATTTCGTCATCGTGATCAACGCGGACAAAGTGGTGCTCACGGGCAAAAAGCTCGAGCAGAAAAAATATTATCGCTATTCTCAGTATCCCGGCGGACTGAAGGAGACGACGGCCAAAGACATGCTGCGCAAAAATCCGGTCCGCATGGTCGAGCTGGCGATTCACGGCATGCTGCCGAAAAACAGGCTCGGCGAGCGGATGAAACGGAAGCTGAAAGTGTACGCCGGCGGCGAACATCCGCACCAGGCCCAGAAACCGAAAGTTTGGGAACTTCGCGGATGACGGAAGGAGACGACGGACATGTCGACGACGATCCAATATTACGGCACGGGGCGCCGTAAACATGCGGTGGCGCGCGTCCGTCTCGTGCCGGGCGAGGGACGCATCATCGTCAACAAGCGGGCGTTCGAGGATTATTTTCCGTTGGAGTCATGGAGGCAATACATCCGCCAGCCGCTTGCGCTGACCGAGACGTTGGGCAAATTCGACGTGCTCGTCAACACGTCGGGCGGCGGCGTTTCGGGGCAAGCCGGGGCGGTTCGCCACGGCATCGCCCGCGCGCTTTTGAAGGTGAACCCGGAATTTCGCCGCGTCCTGAAAAAGGCCGGCATGCTGACGCGCGATCCGCGCATGAAGGAACGCAAGAAATACGGCCTGAAAGCGGCCAGGCGCGCTCCGCAATATTCGAAGCGCTAACGGATGCGACGGAACGGACGAAGCCTTTTCCTCGTGTGAAGGAAAAAGGCTTTTTCTTTTTTTTGTGCAATTTATCCGCGGGCTTTTTGGCGTGCGCCGCAGGCGGCGCGTCGCGACCCGGCACTCGACAGGGCTTTTGCCCATAGGATAGACGGTGGGCGATTGACAGCGGCGTCGCCGTCGCGTTAAAATGAAGAGAAGACTAAACTGATCATCCAACTAGGAATTATGGTAGATTGAGCCCGAGCGGCACGACTGACGCCGCGGGCGATGACGTCGCATGGGGGAGGAAATCGGCGTGAATCTGATGGAGAAAGAGGCGTTGATCGCGCGCGCCGCGGAGGAGTTCGAACACAAATCCCCGCAGGAGCTGTTGGCGTGGGCGGCGGAAACGTTTCCGCGGCTTTGTCTGGCGTGCAGTTTCGGCGCGGAAGACGTCGCGCTCGTCGACATGGTGCGCAAGACAGCTCCGCAGATCGACATTTTTTATCTCGACACCGAGTTGCATTTTGCGGAGACGTACGCGACGCGCGATCGGCTGGAAGCGGAATTCGGCGTCCGGTTCATCAGGGTGACGCCGAAATGGACGGTCGAGGAGCAGGCGGAACAGATGGGCGACGAACTGTGGAAACGCGATCCGGACGCTTGCTGCAATATCCGGAAGGTCGAGCCGCTCGCCCGGTTTTTGCGCGACTACGACGCCTGGATTACGGGCATCCGCCGCGAACAGGCGCCGACGCGGGCCAACGCGAAAAAAGTCGAGTACGACGTGAAGTTCGGGCTGGTCAAGTTCAATCCGCTGGCCAACTGGACATGGGACGACGTATGGAACTACATCCGCGCCAATCGGGTTCCCTACAATCCGCTGCACGACCGCAATTATCCGAGTATCGGCTGCGAGCCTTGCACGCGTCCCGTCAAACCCGGCGAAGACTTGCGAGCCGGACGCTGGTCCGGTTTTCAGAAAACGGAATGCGGTTTGCATAAATAAAAACTCGGAGGGGATGAGCGTTGTCGATCCAACCGCACGGCGGCACCCTGATCGACCGCCGGGTCGAGGGCAAAGAACGGGAACGACTTATCGAATATGCCGCGGAACTGGACATCGTCCGCATCAGTCCCTGGACGGTGTCGGATCTGGACTGCATCGCGGTCGGCGCGTTTTCACCGCTCGTCGGCTTCATGAACGAAGGGGATTATCGGTCGGTCGTTCGGAACATGCGGCTGGCGGACGGCACGCTGTGGAGCCTGCCGATCACGCTGGCGGTGGAACCTGCCGTTGCCGACCGGTTGAAGCCCGGGCGCGACGTGGCGCTCGTAGGCGAACGCGACAACACGCTGTATGCGGTTTTGACCGTGGAAAGCGTCTATGAAGTCGATCAGCGCGAAGAGGCGGTGCACGTGTTCAAGACCGACGATCCCGCCCATCCCGGTGTGCAAAAACTGTTTTCACGGCCAAACGTGTACATCGGCGGTCCGGTGCGCGTCGTCAACCGGCCGGAACCGGAAAAGTTCCGTGAGTTTTATTTCACACCTGCAGAAACGCGGCACATCTTCGCCGAAAAGGGGTGGAAGACGGTCGTCGGCTTTCAGACGCGCAATCCCGTGCATCGCGCACACGAATACATCCAGAAATGCGCGCTCGAGACGGTCGACGGGCTGTTTCTCAATCCGCTCGTCGGCGAGACGAAATCGGACGATGTGCCGGCCGAGGTGCGCATGCGCAGTTATCTCGTGCTTTTAGAGCATTATTATCCGAAAGACCGCGTGTTTCTCGGCGTTTTTCCCGCGGCGATGCGGTACGCCGGCCCGCGTGAGGCGGTATTCCACGCGATCGTGCGTAAAAATTACGGTTGCACGCATTTTATCGTCGGCCGCGACCACGCGGGAGTCGGCGATTATTACGGCACGTACGAGGCACAGGAGCTGTTGAAGTCGCTGCCGCCGGAGGATCTCGGCATAACACCGCTTTACTTCGAGCATAGCTTTTATTGCAAAAAATGCGGCAATATGGCAACGACGAAGACATGCCCGCATGATAAGAGCGATCATCTCCATCTGTCCGGCACGAAGGTGCGGGAGATGTTGCGCAACGGTATCTGCCCGCCTCCGGAATTTTCACGCCCGGAGGTGGCGCGCGTCCTGATCGAGGGGATGCGCGAACGCGTCGGCGCAGAATCGTAAACGCAGGGCCGGTCATATCCGACCGCCTTGTCCCGTATAGATGATGATGAGCGCGTGACGCATCATCGCTGCTTCGGGGGGACGGGCGGATGGCCGGCGGAAAGAGACGGCGTCTCGTCGTTTGGCTGAGGCCGCGCGGCGCGCTGAAACTCGCGGCGTGCGTCGCGGCGGTCGGTTTGCTCGCGCTGCTTTTGGCAGACCGGTTTCACGCCGCGCGGATGTGGAAACCGTGGGGATTACCGCTGGCCGGAAAAGTCTTGGCGGTCGATGCCGGTCACGGCGGTCCGGACGGCGGGGCGGAAAGCCGGGAAGGTCTCGTCGAGAAAGACATCGCGCTGTCGGTGGCGCTCTATTTGCGCGATTACTTGCAGCAGGCCGGCGCAGTCGTCGTCATGACGCGCGAGGAGGACATCGATCTCGCCGATCCCGGGACGTCCGGCCTTAGCCGCCGCAAGACGGAGGATTTGCTTGCACGGGTGCGGTTGGTGGAATCGAGCGGCGCGGACATGCTGGTCAGCGTTCATCTCAACAGCACGCCGTCAGCCCGGTGGCGCGGCGCGCAGGTGTTTTATCATCGGACGAACGCCCAAGCGGCGCGTTTGGCCGCATGCATCCAGGCAGAACTGAGGCGGGCGCTCGGCAATACGGATCGCGAGGCGTTGCCGGTGGAGACGAAATTTTTGCTCAAGGCGCTTCGCATTCCCGGCGTCATCGTCGAGGCCGGATTTCTGTCAAACCCGGAAGAGGCGCGGCTTCTGGCCGATCCCGTTTACCAGCGGAAAATGGCCGAGGCGGTATACCGCGGGGTTCTGCGGTATGCGGTCGAAACGAAGAACGAGTGATGCGACCTCGGCGTCCCGTTCCGAGCGCCGCGGCCGGAGTACCGGCCTGCATCGTTTCGGGCGGGACGGTTTTTTATGTTATAATGTTCAAAGCGAAGGGGGCCGGATGCGATGGCGATGACGCGCGAACAGGCGCTTGAAGCGCTCGGGAACGTTTTGGATCCGACATACGGGCGGCCGCTCGTCGAGCTCCAGCTTGTCCGCGACGTGGTGGCGCGGGACGGCCGTGTATCGTTGACGCTGGTGTTGACGCGGGAGGACGAACAGACGGCCGTTCGGCTGCGCGACGAGGTCGAGCGCGCGTTGCTCGAAGCGGGAGCCGCGTCGGTTCATGTGCGGACGAGGCCAGCGTCGGAATTCGAGCGCGTCCAGCTGGCCCGGCGCTTCGATCCCGCCGCGCAAGACGGCCGCGGAAGGCCGGCGCAAGGCGCGCCGGTCGGGAGGTCGGAAACGCGAATTCCCGGCATGGAAGGCGTCTGCCATATCGCTATCGCCAGCGGCAAAGGCGGCGTCGGCAAGTCGACGGTGACGGTCAACCTGGCGGTCGCGCTGGCAAGGATGGGCAAGAAGACGGCGATCGTCGACGCCGACATTTACGGTTTCAGCGTGCCGGACATGATGGGCATTGAAGACAGGCCGGCGGTGGAGAACGACCGGATTTTGCCCGTGGAACGGTTCGGCGTCAAAGTGATGTCGATGGGCTTTTTCGTTCAGGATAATTCTCCCGTCATCTGGCGCGGGCCGATGCTCGGCAAAATGTTGCGCCATTTCTTTTACGACGTGGACTGGGGCGAGCTGGAATACATGTTGCTCGATCTGCCGCCCGGCACCGGAGACGTCGCGCTCGACGTCCACCAGCTGTTGCCGGAAAGCAAGGAAATTCTCGTGACGACCCCGCACGAGACGGCGGCGTTCGTCGCCGCGCGCGCCGGCGCGATGGCGATCCGTACCCAGCATGAAATTCTCGGCGTCGTCGAAAATATGTCCTATTACATCGAAAAAGGCGGCGATGTCGTTCACCTGTTCGGCAAAGGAGGCGGCCGGCGCTTGGCGGAGGAATTGCAGACGGAGTTGCTCGCGCAAATTCCGATCAACGCGCCGGGCGGCTCGTCGCCGACGGTCGACGGGGCGCCGGCCGTTTACCGGCCGGATTCGGAAATCGGCCGGATTTACGAGCAGATCGCGCGGCGCGTCGTGGAAAAGACGCAGCCGTAGCCGTTTCGGGAAGAAGTTCCGCTTATGATTCTTCTTCCTGTTGCTGGCCTTCTCCTTCACCGCCTTCTTCCTTCTTTTTCTTGTCTTTTTGTTCTTTGGCCTTGCCGGATGCCTGCATCTCGGGGCGCGGGACGGCGCCTTCCTCGATCGCTTGTTTGACGAGTTCCAGCATGGCGGCCTGGAACAGAGGGCTCCTCATCGAATCCTGCACGACGGCCGCCACTTGCTGGCGGAACGCCGGGGTTCGCATCAGAGCGATCAGATGCGTCTCGAGCTCCGGGGTTTTCAACAAATCGGCGAACGCCTGTTGGTATTCCGGATCTTTCATCAGTTCCTTGTGCATCGTTTTCAGGTCGGCCTGAAGCGCCTTGGCGAACGGGCCGGCGAAATGGGGGTCGGTCATCGTCCGATGCAGCAATTTTTCGGCGTCTTGACCGGTCAGAATTTCCTTGACGGCGATCCGGATCTGTTCGCCCTGACCGGTTGAAAGCAGTTTAAGCGTCGGGTCCTGTTCCGCCTGTTTGGCCGTCGCTTCCAGAATCGCTTTTTGGCCGTCTTCTGACTTAAGGATGTCCAATACCATCGATTTGGCGTCTTTGTAGCCCATTGCTCCCTGGGAGGCGCCGCCGGCCGCCGTGCAGGAAGTGGCGGTCGCGAAGACGAAGAGCACAAGTCCGGTCCGCACGAGTCGGGTTTTCAACGTGTCCCGCTCCTTCCCGCTTGAAGTTTCGGGAATAGTTTCGGCGTTCGGCGACGTTTTTAGGCGCGGGAAGCGCTGGTTCGGTTTGAGCGGTGTTTCCGTCTCGGCTATAATGGGAAAGACGGGGAGAGATCGACGTGACGCTGCGCATTTGGTTTCGGTGGTTTTGGACGACGCTTGCGGTGGGAGTGGCGGCATCGATGGTCGTCTGGGCCGCGCTGAAGGCGCTCGTACCGGGATTTGTGTTCGACGTCGGTGTCGGTTGGTACGAACCGGTGTTGGCGTTGCTCGGCGGAGCAACGATCAGCGTGCTGGCGCAGATGGGATTTTTCGCATTTTTGATGCTGCGATACGTTGCGCTAGGCATGTTCGGAAGGCGGACGTATTTGTTGAACGCGCTTCAAGCCGCCTTGACCGCCGTGGCGCTTCTGGATTTGGCGTTGCTCGGCGTCTGGCTTGTGCCGGAACGGTCGGTCTCGGCAGGCGACGTAGCTCTGGCGGCGGTCGTCGGCGGGGCGGGCGCACTGGTCGCGTACCGGAAAAGCCGGTTGACGAACCGAAGCGCGTTTTGGCCGACGTGGTTTTTCATGTCGGCGGTGACGGCGGTGGAAGCCGTGCCGGCCTTGCGGACCGACGCGACACCGCACGTCTGGTTTATGACGCTGACGCTGCTTGCCTGCAACGCTTGGCAGATTATGTCGCTTTCGTCCTGGGTCGACCGCGGCCGGCTGAGCGAGACCGGCGCCGCCGCGGGCGACGGCGGCGCGAGTCGAATGTGACGGCGGGTATAATACGGCGGCGGACTGCGCGGATGGCTAGATGCTGTCTGGAGCATCGGATGCGGCCGGCGAAAGCCCTTGCTGTTCGGCTGGCGTTTGCCGGACGTCGGCGAGGGTGAGCAGTTCGCCCACGGTGACGAACTCGTAGCCTTTGGCGCGCAGCTGATCGATGATGGCCGGCAGCGCCAGATGGGTCTGTTTGCAGGAGTCGCTGGCGTGCATCAGGATGATGTCGCCTTCGTGCGCACGGCGGACGACGCGGTCGATAATGCGGTCGACGCCGGGGTTTTTCCAGTCGAGCGAATCGGTGTCCCATTGGATGACGGTATAGTTCAGCTCGCGGGCGATGCGCAACACGCGCTTGTCGAAGTCGCCGTTCGGCATCCGGATCAGCCGCGGCGGCGTTCCGGTGAGCTCTGTCAAAATCTCGTGGGCCGTCTGGATTTGCGTCCGGATTTCCTCGTCGGAAAGCCGGCTGTAATTGACGTGTTTATGGCCGTGGCTGCCAATTTCGTAGCCGGCCTCGACGATTTTGCGGACGATGTCGGGGTGGTTTCGGCTCCACGGCGATGACAGGAAAAACGTCGCCTTCTTAACGCCTTTGTCCTTCAACACCTGAAGAATCGGTTCGGCGCGCGTGTCGCCCCAACTGATGTCGAACGTCAGCGCGAGCACTTTGCGGTCGGTCTTGACGCTGTAGACGGCGGCGGGTTCGTCGTTCGGAGCGAAGACGGCGATATTTTCCGCTTCCGAGTAGACGATACCGCCGGCGAACAGCACGGCGGCGGCAAGCAGCGCAACGCGCCGGTATTTGCGCGCGTTGAATACGTAGATCGGGTAGGCCAAGCCAATCCCTCCTTCGGCGGGTCTGTCCGGTCCGTCCATCTCATGTTTATGGCGCGGGAAGACGGGATATGCCGGTCAGCAGTAAACGGGGGGAAGCGACATCGATGGGATTTCGGCTGTTGTGGCGGGACATATGGGTTCACCGGCGGTACTGGATCGCCGCGACGATGGTGTTCGCGTTCGGAATCTATATGGGCGCGGCGCACGACGGGATGTTTCAGCGCTATGTGACGGATCAAATGCGCTTTTTACAGGAGTTCAGCCGTGTTGCCGGGTCGTTCGGCGGCTCGAGCTGGGCGTTGTTTCTGATCATTTTTTTCAACAACGCGATCAAATCGCTGCTTGTCGTCGGTCTCGGCGCCGGATTTGCGCTGTATCCGCTGTTTTTTCTCGTCGCCAACGGCATCATGATCGGTTATCTTGTCTCGAATCCGGCGGCCGGTATGTCGCCTGCGGAAGTTGCGGCGGCGCTGCTGCCGCACGGGATCATCGAGATTCCCGCGGTGTTGCTGGCGGCGGGCTACGGCATCCGGCTCGGCTGGATCAGCGGGCGGGCGATTTTGTTGTTGCCGATCGAAGCGGCGCGCAAGCGCGCGGCAGAGGAGTTTAGAGCTTTTTTCGCGGTCGTGCCGGCGCTCGTCGTCATTGTGATCGTCGCGTTGTTGACGGCCGCAGCTGTGGAAAGCACGTTGACGCTATGGCTGGTGCGCGGGATGGGACAATGAAGGGGGAATGAAAAAACCCCTTTACAATCCCGCCGCGACGTTGTATAATAACGACTGTCTCTGCCGGACGCACGTCCGGCTGCGAATGGGGCTATAGCTCAGTTGGGAGAGCGCCTGCCCCGCAAGCAGGAGGTCGGCGGTTCGAATCCGCTTAGCTCCATCGTTCCAGGATCAAGGCGGCGCCGTTCGGAGGCGCGGCGGTTTTGGGTTTTTACCTTCGAGCGCCGCGCCTTGGCAGGCGGTGTGCCGGGAAACGGCGGCGTAGCTCAGCTGGCTAGAGCGTACGGTTCATACCCGTGAGGTCGGGGGTTCGAGGCCCTCCGCCGCTATCGGCCGGTTTCGCAGGGCGAAATCGCCGTCTCGTCGTGGAGCTGTAGTGTAGAGGCCTATCACGCCTGCCTGTCACGCAGGAGGTCGCGGGTTCGAATCCCGTCAGCTCCGTAGAAGCGAAGGCTCCGCATGGTCGGGCGCTTGCGCGCGACGGAGCCGTCCGAAGATGATCAACCGCCCGGAGTTTGCCGTCGGCAGACCCGGGCGGTTTTTGGCATTGGGCGCGGCGGCCGGGTCGGGCGGAGGAACGTTTGCGGAAAGGATTGAGCCGATGGACTGGGATGAATTGCGCGGACGTCTGGAGTCGATATGGGGCGTCGCGCCGGAAGCGGTGAAGATGCCGCTTTCCGCCTGGAACCGTCTGTCGAGGCAGGAGTGCGGCTCCGGCGAGGACTGGTTCTGGTGGCGGCGCGACGGCGACGACGTCTGGGCGTTCCGCCTGCCCGGCGTTTACCTGACGGAGCGCGAGCGACGTCTGATCGAATTGGTCGCCGAAACGGCGCGCTGCGACTACGAACAGAAACAAGTCCCGGCGGCAGCCCCCGAGGAAGAGCGGCTTGCGCGCAGGCTGAGCCGATGGCTGTTGGAGCGGATGGAGTCCGGCATTTCGGAGCCGGCGGAGCCGCCGGAACCGTTGGCCGCCTATCTCGATCTCGGCGAGCCGAAAGTTCCCTTTCTGCTTTATGCGGAACGCGCGGACGGCCGCGAGATCGGATTCGCTGCGTTCCGGAAATTACTCGAATCGTTTTTTTCGGCCAAAGTTCCGCTCGTGCCGCTGACCGGACGCGAGTGGCTGCTCTTCGGACCTGCGTCGCTGATTGCGGACGTCGGCCAGTCCGCGGACGACGCGGCGGAAGCCTGTTCCGACGGCAGGTCGACCGAAAACGGTGACGGTCGAGGCGATGCCGCCGCCCTGACGGCGGCCGGCGAGGCGCTTTACGAGATGATCGCCAGCGAGTCGATCGGCGAGTGTCACGTTGCGGTCGCGCGCCCGATCGACTCTTTCGCCGCGCTCGTGCCGACGGTCGCCGAACTTCGGGAAACGTTGGCGATCGGTCGCGCCTTTCGGATCGGGCACAACGTGCATGTTCCCTGGCAGTTGCGGCTTGAAAGGCTCCTTGCGGCGATTCCGGAGCGGGAACGCGCCCGCTATATCGGCGAAGTGTTGCCGGACGGCGGCAGGGCGCTTGACGCCGAGATGCGGGCGACGCTGGAGTTGTTTTTCGAATGGGGCTGCAATGTCAGCGAGACGGCCAAAAGGCTGTACGTCCATCGTAACACGCTGTTGTACCGGCTCGACAAATTCCGTCAGGAAACCGGCCTGGACGTCCGGACGTTCCGAGACGCCGTCCGAGTCTACGTCGCGTTGCTCTTGTATAAAGCGACAAAAAAAGACTGAGATTTTTGTGGGCTTTGTGCATGGCGGACGCGCGCCGACCGCGGTATGATGGAGTCGGACTCATTTTGCACGCGGAGGGGTGCGTATGGCCAGCGTTACGCTGCGCAACGTGGTGAAACGGTTTCCCGGCGCCACGGAAGACACGGTGAAAAATTTCAATCTCGAAATCAAGGACAAGGAGTTTCTCGTCCTCGTCGGTCCGTCGGGCTGCGGCAAGTCGACGACGCTGCGGATGATCGCTGGTCTCGAGGAGATCACGTCGGGCGAGCTTTACATCGGCGACCGGCTCGTCAACGACGTACCGCCGAAAGATCGCGACATCGCGATGGTGTTTCAGTCGTACGCCTTGTACCCGCATATGAACGTCTATCAGAATATGGCGTTCGGCCTGAAGTTGCGCAAGTTCAAGAAGGCGGAAATCGACCAGCGCGTCCGCCAGGCCGCCCGCATTCTCGACATCGAGCATCTGCTCGACCGCAAGCCGAAGGCGCTTTCCGGCGGTCAGCGTCAGCGCGTGGCGCTCGGGCGCGCCATCGTACGCGAGCCGCAGGTCTTTTTGATGGACGAGCCGCTGTCCAACCTCGACGCCAAGCTGCGCGTCCAGATGCGCGCCGAGATCAGCAAGCTTCATAAGCGGTTGGAGACGACGATCATTTACGTCACGCACGACCAGACGGAAGCGATGACGATGGGCGACCGGATCGTCGTCATGCATCAGGGCACCATCCAGCAGGCGGCGTCGCCGGAAGAAATCTATCATCGTCCCGTCAACATGTACGTCGCCGGTTTCATCGGTTCGCCGTCGATGAACTTCATCCGCGGCAACTTGACGGAAGAGGCGGGTCGCGTCCGGTTCAAGGCGCCCGGCATCGACGTCGTCGTCCCGGAAGGAAAGGCAAAGCTGCTGCGCGAACGCGGCTACGTCGGCAAGGAGGTCGTGCTCGGCATCCGTCCGGAAGACATTCACGACGAACCGCTCTTCCTCGAGGGATCGCCGGACAGCATCATTCAGGCGACGGTCGAAGTCGCGGAAAACTTGGGCCATGAAATGTTCCTGTATCTCGACGGCATCGGTCAGGACACAGTCATCGCCCGCGTCGACGGCCGCGCCGGGTTCAAGGAAGGCAGCACGGCGAAACTGGCGCTTGACATGAACCGCATTCACGTTTTCGACGTGACGACGGAGAAGAACGTCCTGCTCTGAAAAAAGCGACAAGGAACGTGGGGCCGCAGACCGCGCGGTTTGCGGTCTTCTTTTTTGTCCCGGTTGATTTTGCGCAGGTGATGGGCTACGATGAAACCATTAGAAGGCGGGAGGGAAGCAGCGGACGAATGGCGAAAAAGGTAAAAGTGGCCGATCTCGTCCGCCAGTTTCAGCTGGAACTGGTTTGCGGGGAAAACGGGCTGAAACGCTCGATCACGACGGCGGACCTGCATCGGCCGGGACTGGAGATGGCGGGATATTTCGCGTTTTATCCGAAGGAGCGCGTTCAGATTCTCGGTCGGACGGAGCTGTCGTTTCTCGAATCGCTGCCGCCGGAAGACCGCCGCGACCGGATGCGTCGGCTCTGTGCGGAGGAAACGCCTTGCATCTGCGTCTGCCGGGGGCTCGACGTGCCCGCCGAACTCGTCGAATCGGCCTCGGAGGCGGATTTGCCGGTTCTTCGCAGTGCGATGGCGACGACGATTTTCATCAGCCGCGTGACCGGTTTTCTGGAAGACCGGCTGGCGCCGACGACGACGATTCACGGCGTGCTGGTCGACGTCTACGGCATCGGCATTCTGATCGTCGGTTCGAGCGGCATAGGCAAAAGCGAGACGGCGCTCGAGCTGGTCAAGCGGGGGCATCGGCTCGTTGCCGACGACGCAGTGGAGATCCGGCAGACGGCGGGCAGCGAACTGATCGGCACGGCGCCTGATCTGATCAAATATTTGCTGGAAATCCGCGGCGTCGGCATCATCAACGTCATGACGCTGTTCGGCGCAGGCGCTGTCCGCAACGCGAAAAAAATCGCCATGGTCGTCCGTCTGGAAAACTGGCAGGAGGACAAGGAATACGACCGGCTCGGTCTGGACGAAGAGACGGTGCGCATCCTCGACGTCGAGCTGCCCGTTGTGACCGTGCCGGTGCGGCCGGGCCGGAACCTGGCCGTCATCGTCGAGGTCGCGGCGATGAACTACCGGCTGAAACGGATGGGTTACAACGCGGCGCTTCAGTTTACAAACCGGTTGACCGAATCGCTCGCCGCGGATCCGGAGGATTCGGAATAATCTTTCGGGAGGTTGTAGCTCGTGGAACTGGCGATCGATCCGATCGCGTTTACGCTGGGACCGCTGACGGTCCGATGGTACGGCATCATTCTCGGTTGCGGCGCATTGGTCGGGCTCTGGCTGGCTGTCCGTGAAGGCCGCAGGTTCGGCCTGGCGCCGGAATTTTTCATGGATCTGCTGCTGATCGGCGTGCCGGCCGCGATCGTCGGCGCGCGGCTTTATTATGTTGCGTTTCAGTGGGAATCGTACCGGGACGACTGGACGGAAATTTTCAAAATTTGGCACGGCGGCATCGCGATTTACGGTGCGCTGATCGGCGCGATCGCCGCCGCCGTCTGGTACGCACGGAGAAAAAAGGTATCGTTCTGGCGAATCGCCGACATTTGCGCGCCGTCGCTCATCGCGGGGCAGGCGATCGGCCGCTGGGGCAATTTCGTCAACCAGGAAGCGCACGGCGGTCCGGTCGACGAGTCGTTTTTGCGGGAAACGCTGCGGTTGCCGGGCTGGATCGTCGAACAGATGCGGATCGACGGCGTCTACTATCATCCGACGTTTTTGTACGAGTCGGTCTGGAATTTGCTCGGGCTGCTGTTTTTGTTTTGGCTGAGGCGCAGGCCGTTTTTGCGGGCGGGCGAGCTGTTCGCCGCTTATTTTCTATGGTATTCGCTCGGGAGGTTTTGGATCGAAGGGTTGCGTACGGACAGTCTGGCTTTCGAAGGTCCGCCGTGGCTGGTGGCGCTGATGGACGCCTTGTGGGCGCCGATGCGGCTGTTGTTCGAGCCGGGTGCGATGGCGTACGGGAACGTACGGGTGTCGCAACTGTTGTCGCTGGTCATTTTTGTCGCCGGCTGGGTGTTTATTGTCTGGAGAAGGAAGACGGGCCGCGCCGAGACGCGCTACGCGGATCCGATCGTCCGGGGGTGACGGGGCGGTGCTCCGCGCGGTGTTGTTCGATCTCGACGGCACGCTGCTCGACACGGGCGAGTTGATCGCCGAATCGATTTTGTACGCGTTGCGCGGGCGAATATCGCGGCTGCCGACGAAATCCGAGGTCGCCGCGCGTATCGGTTATCCGCTGCGCGATCAATTGCGGTGGTGGACGAAGCTTGAGGACGTCGAGGAACTCGTCCGCGATTACCGCGACTACAGCCGCCGGTTGCAGGACACGAAACTCCGCGCCTATCCGCAGGCGGCCGAAACGTTGTCGACGCTGAAGGCGTGCGGGTTGGCGATCGCCGCCGTGACGAATAAGGAGCGGGACAGTGCGCTTCGGGGGATGCGGCTGACCGGTTTGTCGCCCTTTTTCGATGCAGTGATCGCCGTCGAGGACGCCGGCCGCCCGAAACCGGATCCGGCGCCGGTCATCGTCGCCTTGGACCGGTTCGGCGTGAGGCCGGAGGAGGCCGTCATGATCGGCGACAGTCCGCTCGACATGGAAGCGGCTCGCGCGGCGGGCGTCTGCGCGTTCGGCGTCGCCTGGACGGCCTGGGGGGCGGCCCGTCTGCGCGAAAGCGGCGCCGACGCGATCATCGCCGACCTGCGTGAGCTGCCGAAGCTGCTTTTGCCGGAAAGGGCGGGGGAAGACGGATGCGTCGGCTTGAACGGTATCCGGTGAACGGGCCGAATGCGCTTTGGCAAATTTTTCGGACGGTTCCCCTTTGGAAAGCCGCGCGCAATTTCGCCGTGATTCAGGTTTCCCGCTATCTTCCCTCTTTTCGGCTAAAGAACTGGTTGTACCGCCATGTGCTCGGTATGCGCGTCGGCCGCCACACGGCGTTCGCGCTGATGGCGATGCCGGACGTCTTTTTTCCGGAGCGGATCGAAATCGGCGACAATTCGGTGGTCGGCTACAACACGACGATTTTGGCGCACGAATATTTGGTCGGCGAATATCGGCTCGGCGACGTGCGTATCGGTTCGAACGTCATGATCGGCGCCAACTGCACGATTTTGCCCGGGGTGGTGATCGGCGACGGTGCGGTCGTCGCGGCGGGGACGGTCGTGCACCGCGACGTGCCGCCGCACGCGATGGTCGCCGGCAACCCCATGCGGATCGTCCGCGAAGACGTCCGCATCGGCGACGGCGACGACGCCGAAGCTGAAGGCGCCGGTCCGCGCGGCGCCGGACGTGAAGTCCGAAAATTGCGGCCGAACGGCGATTGACGAGTCCGCCGGTTCGTGATACACTTTCCGTATTAACGCATTAAAGAAAGAAAGGAATCGGCGGCGGACGCCGCGTCGTCCGCTGCCGTCGGCTGGAGTGGGTCGTCGTTGTCCAGACCGAAACCGTTCGAGAAGCCGCCGGGATTGCGCGATTATTTGCCTGCACAGGCGGTGAAGCTGAAAAATTTGGAATCGCGGCTGCTCGACTGTATGCGCCGATGGGGCTACCGGCCGATCATCACCCCGACGCTGGAATATTACGACACGGTGGGGGCGGCCAGCGCGACGTCGGAGGCTAAGCTGTTCAAGTTGCTCGGGCAAAACGGCACGACGATCGTGTTGCGGCCGGAGATGACCGCCCCGATCGCACGGGTGGCGGCCACGTTACTTCGGAACGAGCCCCTGCCGCTCAGACTCGCTTATCACGCCAACGTTTTCCGCGCGTTTGGCGGCGAGGCCGGCAAAGATCCGGAATTTTGGCAGACCGGCGTCGAGTTGATCGGCGACGCCACGCCGGACGCGGACGCGGAAGTGATCGCGTTGGCGGCCGCTTGTCTTGAGACGGCGGGCGTCCGGTCGTTCGCCTTGGCGATCGGCCATGCGGGGTTTCTTCACGCAATGCTGGCCGACGTGCTGCGCGACCGACCGCAGGCGCAGGAGGAGCTGAAGTCGTGTCTGTCGCGGCGCGACTTTGCCGGTTTCCGCGAGCGGCTCGACGGGTACGGTCTGCCGTCGGACGTGCGCGGGGAGCTGGAAAGCATGTTGCGGATGCGGGGAGGCCGAGACATTTGCGACGCAGTGTCCGGCCTGTCACGACACCCAGAGGCGAGACAGGCGCTGGAACAACTGGGCGAGCTGTGGGAAGCGCTTCAGGCGTTCGGCGCTGCGGACCGCGTGCGCATCGACTTGACGTTGACCGGCGATTTTACATATTACACCGGGATGACGTTCGAGGGATACGCCGACGGCGTCGGTTTCCCGATTGCAAGCGGCGGCCGTTACGACCGCTTGCTTGCTCAGTTCGGGAGACCGGCTCCGGCGACCGGATTCGCGCTGAAAACGAACCGGATTCTCGAACTGGTCGACGACGGCGGGACGCCCGAGCCGGAGCGCGTGCTCGTCGTTTATGCGCCGCACCGGCGACAGGAGGCGTTGCAGAAAGCGGCGGAGCTGCGCCGAAGCGGAACGTGCGCGGTCGAGACGATGCGGACCGACGTCGCGGCGGCTGCGGGCGTCGGACCGGAGAGTTCCGCGGCCGCCCGAATTTTGTGGCTGGATTGAAAGCGGCGGCGATAGAAGGCGGTGGAAGAGGACATGGAGGCGCCAACCGAACTGAGCATCGCCGTGCCGAAGGGCCGTATCTTGCGGCCGATCGCCGAACTGTTCGTCGAGGCAGGCGTGTGTTTTCCGGAAAACCTCGACGAGACGAGGAAATTTATCGTTCCCGTGCCGGATTGCCGTCTGACGTTTATCGTCGCCAAGCCAGCGGACGTACCGACGTACGTCGAATACGGCGCCGCGGATCTCGGCATTGTCGGCAAAGACGTGCTGATGGAAGAGGAGCGCGACGTTTACGAGCTGCTCGACCTCGGCATCGGCCGGTGCCGTCTGTCGGTCATCGCGCTGCCGGGCTGGAAGCCGACGATCCATCCGCGGGTGGCGAGCAAGTTCCCGAACATCGCATCCCGTTATTTCCGCGAGCGCGGCCAGCAGGTAGAAGTGATCCGACTGCACGGCAATACCGAGCTGGCTCCGCTCATCGGCTTGGCGGACCGTATCGTCGACCTGGTCGAAACGGGCGCGACGATCCGGCAGAACGGCCTTATCGAAATCGAGAAAATTGCGGATATCACCAGCCGGCTTATTGCGAACCGGGCGAGCTATCGCCTGAAAAACGCGCCGATCCAGCTCTTGTGCGACCGGCTGCAGGAAGCCGTCCGGTCGAGGGCGTTGCGCGTCGGCGCACCGGCTCCGGGAGGGAAAATGACGCGATGAAACTGGTAACGGCCGAACAGTTTTCGACGCGCCGGGACGCCGCCGATTACGGTGACCCGGAAACGCGCGAGGCCGTTAAGCGGATCGTCGAACGCGTACGCCGGGAAGGCGACGCCGCCCTTCGCGAATTCACGGAACGGTTCGACGGCGTGCGGATCGACGACTGGCGCGTGCCGGAGGCGGAAGTGGTAGAGGCGTACGCGCGCGTTTCTCCGGAATTTCTTGCGGCATTGCGCCGGGCGGCCGACAACATCCGCGCTTTTCACGAGCGGCAGCGGCGCGGGTCTTGGTTCGAGGCGCGCCCCGACGGCAGTGTCGTCGGTCAGCTCGTCCGGCCGCTGTCCCGCATCGGCGTCTACGTGCCCGGCGGGAAGGCGGCCTATCCGTCAAGCGTGCTGATGAATGTCATTCCTGCTCGCGTCGCAGGCGTTCCGGAGATCGTGATGGCGACGCCGGCAAGGACAGCGGGCGGTCCGGGAGGTTCGGGCGTCGATCCGCACGTGCTCGTTGCGGCCGCCGAAGCCGGCGTGCGGGAAATTTACCGCATCGGCGGCGCACAGGCGATCGCGGCGCTGGCGTACGGCACGGAGTCGATCCGCCGGGTGGACAAGATCGTCGGGCCGGGCAACCTGTACGTCGCGCTGGCCAAACGGTTCGTGTTCGGCGACGTCGACGTCGACCAAATCGCGGGGCCGAGCGAAATCGCGGTGTTGGCGGATGAGTCGGCCGATCCGGCATGGATCGCCGCCGATCTGTTGTCCCAGGCGGAGCACGACGAGGCGGCGATGCCGGTCTTGATCACGCCGTCGGAGCGTCTCGCCCGCGCCGTTTCGGCGGAAATCGAACGGCGGTTGGCGTCGCTGCCGAGGCGGCCGATCGCCGAGCGCTCGGTCCGGGAGCAGGGAGTCATCGTACTCGTCCGCGACCTCGACGAGGGCGTCGACGTGTTGAACCGGCTGGCGCCGGAACACGCCGAGCTGCTCGTCGCCGATCCGTGGACGTGGCTTGGGCGGATCGAGAACGCGGGCGCGGTGTTTCTCGGACCGTACAGCCCGGAACCTGTCGGCGACTATTACGCCGGTCCGAACCATGTTTTGCCGACCGGCGGAACGGCGCGGTTTTCGTCGCCACTCGGCGTCGACGATTTTCTAAAAAAAACGAGTGTCGTCTTTTACGGCGCTGCGGCGTTGCGCGCCTGTGCCGGCGACGTCGCCGTATTGGCGCGCACGGAAGGGCTTGAGGCGCACGCGCTCGCGGTCGAGACGCGTTTTGCGGCCGGTGATAAGGGGAGGAGCGGCGGACGATGAACGGCGGTAAACAGGAGGGCGCGTGTCCGCGTCGGGCGGAGGTCGCGCGCAGGACGAACGAGACGGACGTGCGCGTTGCGGTCGTTCTGGACGGTTCGGGCACGGCGAACATCAAGACGGGCGTGGCGTTCTTCGACCACATGCTGGAGTTGTTCGCCCGCCATGGCTTGTTCGACGTAACCGTCGAAGCGACGGGCGACGTTCACGTCGACGATCACCATACCGTCGAGGACGTCGGCATTTGTCTCGGCCGGGCGTTTCGGGAGGCGCTCGGCGACAAGCGCGGCATTCGCCGGTACGGCCATGCGCTCGTGCCGATGGACGAGTCGCTGGTCGAAGTCGCCGTCGACATCGGCGATCGGCCGCATTTCGAATACCGCGTCCGGACGCCGTCCGAACGGATCGGGACGATGTCGGTCGAGTCGGTGCGCGAGTTTTGGTGGAAGTTTGCGCTGGAGGCCCGCGTGGCGTTGCACGTCGTCGCGCGCTACGGCCGAAACAGCCATCATCTCGTCGAGGCCGTGTTCAAGGCGGCTGCGCGCGCGCTCGACGAGGCGACGGCGGTCGATCCGCGCGTTCAAGGGGTTCCCTCGACGAAAGGGGTGCTATGACCGTTTGATCGGCATCGTCGATTACGGCATGGGCAACCTGCACAGCGTCCGCAAGGCGATCGAGCGGCTCGGCTACGAAGCCGTCGTAACCGCCGACGCCGCGAAACTGGCGTCGTGTTCGGCGGCCGTCCTGCCGGGCGTCGGCGCGTTCGGTGACGCGATGCGCGAGCTGAGGGCGTCGGGGCTTGATCGCGCGGTGATCGGTTTTGCCGCGTCCGGTAGGCCGCTTCTCGGCATTTGTCTCGGCATGCAGCTTTTGTTCGAGGAAAGCGAAGAGTTCGGCCGGCACGAGGGGCTCGGCCTGTTGCCGGGTCGAGTCGTCCGCTTCGACGCCGGTCTCAAGGTGCCCCATATGGGCTGGAACGAGCTCTGCCTCGAACGGCCGGACCACCCTCTGTTCGCCGGCTTTTCGGGCGGTTACGTCTATTTCGTGCACTCGTATCACGCTTGTGTCGGTTGCCGGGACGACCTGCTGGCGACGACGGATTACGGCGGGCCGGTGGCAGCCGTCGTCGGGCGAGGCAACGTGTTCGGCATGCAGTTTCATCCTGAAAAAAGCGGCGCCGTCGGCATCGCGTTGCTCGCCAATTTTCTTCGTTTAACAGGGTGAAAGATTGATGGCGTTTACGATTTATCCGGCGATCGACATTCGCGGCGGCCGCTGTGTTCGTTTGACGCAGGGCGATTACGGCCGCGAGACGGTCTATTACGACGATCCGGTCGAGGCGGCGCTCGAGTGGGTGCGGCAGGGCGCGACATGGCTGCACGTCGTCGATCTCGACGGCGCGAAAGAAGGCCGGCCGGTCCACGCGGAGCTGATCGCCCGCATCGCGGCCGAAGCCGGCGTGCCTGTGCAGGCCGGCGGCGGGGTCCGCACGGAGGCCGACATCGAGCGGATGCTGAAAGGAGGCGTCGCGCGCGTCGTGCTCGGGACGAAGGCGATCGAGGATCCGGACCTCGTCCGGCGGGCGGTGTCCTCGTACGGCGATCGGGTTGCGGTCGGACTCGACGCGCGGGACGGAAACGTCGCCGTCCGCGGATGGCTCGAGACGACCGGCGCCCGGGCCGAAGACGTGGCCAAGGAATTGGCCGACTGCGGCGTCGCCGTGTTCGTCGTTACCGACATTGGGCGCGACGGCACGATGAAAGGTCCGAACGTCGAAGCGGCCGTCCGGGTGGCGCGGGCGTCCGGCCGTCCCGTCGTGGCGTCCGGCGGCGTCGCGGACCTCGCCGACCTGATCCGGCTGAAAGAACGCGAACGCGACGGCGTCGTCGGCGTGATCGTCGGCAAGGCGCTGTACGCCGGGGCATTCACCCTGCGCGAGGCGCTGGCGGCGCTGGACCGCGCCGCGAACGACTGACGTGTGGGGCGGTGCGCCATGCTGGCCAAACGCATCATTCCGTGTCTTGACGTCAAGGACGGCCGCGTCGTCAAAGGCGTCCGTTTCGTCGACCTGCGCGACGCCGGCGATCCGGTGGAGCTGGCGGCACTCTACGACCGCGAAGGCGCGGACGAACTCGTGTTTCTCGATATTTCCGCTTCCGCGGAAGGACGCGCGACGATGGTCGACGTCGTGCGAAGGACGGCGGAGGAAGTAACGATTCCGTTCACGGTCGGCGGCGGCATCGCGAGCGTCGACGACATGAAACGGCTGCTACGCGCAGGCGCGGACAAAATCGCCGTCAATACCGCCGCGGTGCTTCGGCCCAAGCTGATCGCCGAAGGCGCGGAACGGTTCGGTTCGCAATGTATCGTCGTCGCCATCGACGCCAAATTCAACCCCGCATGGGGAGAATGGGAAGTTTATACGCACGGCGGCAGGCGACCGACTGGACTGCGCGCGATCGCGTGGGCGCAAGAGGCGGAGCGGCTGGGTGCCGGCGAAATTTTGCTGACCAGCATGGACGCCGACGGCACGAAAGACGGGTTCGACCTGCCGCTGACGAAAGCGGTCGTTGCGGCGGTCGGCATTCCCGTCATCGCCTCCGGCGGCGCCGGCGCGCCGGAACATTTCGCCGAAGTGTTCCTGGAAGCGGACGCGGACGCCGCCCTGGCGGCGAGCGTGTTTCACTATCGCGAGATCGCGGTCGCGGACGTCAAGCGTCTGTTGCGCGAAAAGGGGGTCGTCGTCCGATGACGGCGAAAGAAGAATCGTGGATCGGTGACATTCGGTGGGACGAACGCGGCCTCGTGCCGGCGATCGTCCAAGACGACGTCGGCAAAGACGTGCTGATGATCGCCTACATGAACGCCGAAGCGCTCAGGCTGACGCTCGATACCGGCGAGGCGTGGTTTTACAGTCGGTCGCGCGGGCGTCTCTGGCGCAAGGGCGAAACGTCGGGTAACGTGCTGAAAGTGCGGTCGGTCGCGCTCGACTGTGACGGCGACGCGCTGCTCGTTCGGGCGGTTCCGGCGGGGCCAGCGTGCCATACCGGTTCGTACAGCTGTTTTGCGCCGATGTGGGAAAAAAAGGAGGGTTCTTCCGAGACGGGCGTCGAACTGGGCTCCGGGACGTGCGCCGAGGTGGATTCCGCCGCGAAAGGGCGGGACGCGCAGTCCGTCCGCGATCGGTTCCGCATCCTGTCCGTTCTAGAGGGCCTGATCGCCGCCCGGGAAGCGGAACGCCCGGAAGGCTCCTACACGACGTATTTGTTCCGGTCGGGCCTGGACAAAATCTTGAAAAAAGTCGGCGAGGAATCGGCGGAAGTGCTGATCGCGGCCAAAAACGGCAGCCGCGACGAACTCCGCTGGGAAGTCGCCGACCTCTTGTTTCACTTGCTCGTGCTTTTGCGAGAACGGAAACTCAGTCTGGACGACGTAATGCGGGAGCTTGCGCGTCGGCACGCCGGCCCGTCCGATTGAGAACGCGTCCGGCTCAAAGGTATAATGAAACCGGAGACTGTTCGGAAAGTTGGGACAGGGAAGGTGCGGGGGCTGATGGGCAGCCGGCTCAAAATTTTTTCCGGTTCGTCGAATCCGAAGTTGGCCGAGGCGATTTGCCGAGAGCTCGGCCAACCGCTCGGCAAAATCAAGCTGTCGCGGTTTAAAAGCGGCGAAATTTATTGCCTTTACGAGGAAACGATCCGCAACTGCGACGTGTTTTTAGTCCAGACGTTTTCTCATCCGATCAACGAGCATTTGGTCGAGCTGCTCGTCATGATCGACGCTGCGAAACGGGCGTCGGCGCGGACGATCAACTTGATCGTCCCGTATTACGGCTATTCGCGGCAGGAGCGTAAGAGCGCACCGCGCGAGCCGATTTCGGCGAAGCTGGTCGCCGATCTGCTGACGACGGCGGGAGCGAGCCGGATCATGACGCTCGATCTGCACGCGCCGGCGATTCAGGGCTTTTTCAACATCCCGGTCGACCATTTGACGGCGCTCGATCTGATCAGCGACTACATCCGGCAAAAGAGATTGGAAGACCCGATCGTCGTCTCACCGGACGCGGGCCGCGCGACGACGGCGGAAAAAATGGCGAACATTCTGAACGCGCCCTTCGCCATCATGATCAAGAAGCGGCCGGCGCACAACCAGGCGGTCATCACGCACATCATCGGCGAAGTCGAAGGGAGAACGCCGGTCGTCATCGAGGACCTGATCGACACCGGTACGACGATCATCAACGTCGTCGAAGGGCTGAAAGAGCGCGGCGCCCGCGACGCGTTCGTCTGCGCGACGCACCCGGTCTTTTCCGGGGAGGCAATGCGGCGGCTGGATCACCCGAACATCCGCGAGGTCGTCATCACCGACTCGATCGCGTTGCCCCGCGAACCTTCCCCGCGATTCCGCGTGCTTTCCGTCGCACCGCTTTTTTCCGAGGCGATCCGCATCATCATGGAAGGGGGAAGCCTCAGCACGCTGTTCAAATACGGCGGGGTCTGATATACTGAAAACGCTCGGGGGTGTGCCGATTGGGCGAACGGGGGCGCCGGGAGCGCGCCGGAAAATCGAACGTCGTGCCGCTTGCGCGGGATCCCGGCTTTTTTTTCGAGCGGGCCGTCCGCTTTTTTGAGCTCGGCCTGTACCGTCGGGCGCTGAAGGAAATCGCCCGCGCGCGGGAGCGGGATCCGAAAAACGCGATGTTTTGGTGCAAGGAAGCAGAAATATTATATGAGATGGGAAATTATGAGGAATCAAACCAAATTTTAAAACACCTTGTAGAACGCATCGATCCGTCGATGACGGAATGTTATTTATATATGACATACAATTTCGTCTGCATGGAAGACCTTGAAGGCGCAGAGTGGGCGCTCATGCGCTATCTGGAGACCGACGCCGAGGGGCGGTTCGCCGACGAGGTGTCCGAAATCATGGAATGGATCGGCCTGCGCGCTAGGCGATCCGGTTTTCCGGCGCCTGTACGCGGTTCCGGGCCGGGAGAGGACTCCGACCATGTACGCGCGCAGTCGCTGCTCGACGACGGGCGTTACGAGGAGGCCGTCCGGCTGCTGAGGCGACTCGTCCGCAAAAAGCCGGAATTTCTCCCGGCTCGCAACAACCTGGCGATGGCTTACTACTCGATGGGGCGGTTTCGGGAGGCCGAGCGCGTCGCGCGTGAGGTGCTCAAGCGGGATCCGGGCAATCTTCACGCGTTGTGCAATCTTGCGGTGTTTTTCTTTACGCAGGGCAAACGCAAGTCGCTGGACCGCTTGCTCGGCGCGCTGCGCAGAGTTGTGCCTTTCCGCGAGGACCAGCTGTTCAAGCTGGCGTCGACGTTCGGCATTCTCGGCGAGCACGAGGCGGCGTACGGTCTGTTTCGCCGATTGCTGCGGCGGGAAGGCATGGCAAACGATCCATGCCTGTTGCATTACACTGCCGTTTCCGCCTACAATACTGGCAGGCGAGCGGAGGCGAAGCGGTATTGGCGGAAAGCGGCGGAACTCGATCCGGATGCGGAAACGACGCGATTTTATTTGAAGGCGTTGGCCGATCCGTCGATCGATTTGCCGCCTTTTCTCAAGTACCATTATCACCTGCCGCTCGAGGTGCTGACCGCCCAGACGCTGACGTCGCGGTGTACGGCGATCGGCCGGTTGCCGGTTTGGCTGAACGACTGGCAGGCGGTTCTCGAGCTGGCCGATTTCCGGATGCGGGCGCGGTACGGCCCGGCGCAACGCGACGAGATGGCGAAGCTGTGGATCGGGTTTTTGTCCGCCGTCTATCCCGACGTTCCGAAAATATCGAAACCGGACGCATGGGCGGCGGCTCTCGAATACTGGACGGCCAAATTGCACAGACTTCCTGCGACATACCGCGACGTGGCGGAAATTTATGGCGTGCCCGCTGCGAGCGTCGGCCGCTTCGTCCGCCTGATCGGCAAGGCATGCGGTCTGTCGCTGCGCGGACGCGGACTTTTCGAGGAGGATCGGCGATGACATACCGCACGGTTGTCGTCGGCACCGGACCGGCCGGCCTGACGGCGGCGATCTATCTGGCGCGTGCCAATCTCCGGCCGCTCGTCATCGAAGGACCGGAACCGGGCGGACAGCTGACGCTGACGACGGAAGTCGAGAATTTCCCGGGGTTTCCCGAAGGCATTCTCGGTCCGGAGCTGATGGACCGGATGCGGCGGCAGGCAGAGCGGTTCGGGGCGGAAATCGTCCGCGGATGGGTCGAGTCCGTCGACCTATCCGTTCGGCCGTTTCGGCTGAACGTCGACGGCCTCGGCGAAGTGAGAACGGAAACGTTAGTTGTGGCGACCGGCGCGTCGGCCAGGTTGCTCGGCATTCCGGGCGAACGGGAGAATATCGGCCGCGGCGTCAGCACGTGCGCGACGTGCGACGGATTTTTTTTCCGGGGCAAAAAGATCGTGGTCGTCGGCGGCGGCGATTCGGCGATGGAAGAAGCGATTTTTCTCACGAAATTCGCTCAAGAAGTGCGCGTCGTCCATCGCCGCGACGAGCTCAGGGCGTCGAAAATCATGCAGGACCGCGCGCGCGCCAACCCGAAAATCGTCTGGAGTATGAACCGGACGCCGCTTGAGATCGTCGCCGATGAACGCGGGGTTCGCGCGCTCAAAGTGCGCCACAACGCCACCGGTGCGATCGAAACGATCGAAACCGACGGTGTGTTCGTCGCGATCGGCCATACGCCTAACACGGGCTTTCTGAAGGGGCAGCTCGAGATGGACGACCACGGCTACATCAAGGTGAAGCCGGGAACGAGCGAGACGAGCGTGCCGGGCGTCTTCGCCTGCGGCGATGTCCAGGATGCCCGCTATCGACAGGCGATCACGGCGGCCGGAAGCGGCTGCATGGCGGCCATCGACTGCGAACGTTACCTGGAAAGCCGGTCGGCGCACGGCTGAATGCGTTCGAAAGGTCGGGAGCGACGCATGACACGGGAAGTTTACGTAGGGGTTGATTTGGGGGGCACCGCGCTGAAAGTCGGCGTCTGCGACGGTGAAGGTCGGTTGCTGTATAAGGACGAGCGCCCGACCGGCATTGCGGACGGCGTGGAGACGGTGCTCGACCGGATCGCGGAAGCCGTCCGCAACGCGGCCAACGCGTCCGGAGCCGGCTGGGACCGGGTCGCCGGCGTCGGCGCAGGAATTCCCGGTTTTCTCGACATTCCGAACGGCTACGTCAAATGGTCGGTGAATCTCGGTTGGCGCGACGTGCCGGTCGCCGCCGAGTTGAGACGGCGGCTCGGCGTTCCCGTCGTCATCAACAACGACGCCAACGTTGCGGCGTTAGGCGAGGCGTGGAGCGGCGCAGGCGCAGGAATATCCGACGTCGTCTGCTATACACTCGGCACCGGCGTCGGCGGCGGCATCGTTGTCGGCGGCAGATTGATCGAAGGTTTTAACGGCATGGCGGGCGAGTTCGGCCATATGCGGGTCGTGCCCGACCTCGAGGCCGTACAGTGCAACTGCGGTCAGAAAGGTTGCCTCGAAACCGTTTCGTCGGCGACCGGCATCGTCCGGATGGCCCGCGACGCGCTGGAGCGCGGTTCGGAAACTTCGCTTTCGTCGCTCGAGCGGATTTCGGCGAAAGACGTGTTCGACGCAGCCAAGGCCGGTGACGAGGTCGCACGGCGTATCGTCGCTCGAGCGGCGCTTTATCTCGGTAAGTCGATGGCGACGGTCGCGGTGATCGTCAACCCGCGGCGGTTTATCGTCGGCGGCGGCGTTTCGAAAGCCGGCGAGTTTTTTATCGCGCAGGTCCGGGAGTCGTTTCTGCGATGCGCGCCCGCCGCGGCGAGCGAAGGCGTCGACGTCGTCGCCGCGCTGCACGGCAACGACGCCGGCGTCATCGGCGCGGCCGGGCTTCTGTTGCGTCGCTGAGGCGCTTCGGCCCGGCTTTTTCGGTCGGGCTGAAAGGGTGGTGAACGATGGAAGAACGGTCGGCCTGGTCCGAACTCGTCATCATAACCGGCATGTCCGGCGCGGGCAAGACGATCGCGATGCATTGTCTCGAGGATCTCGGCTATTTTTGCGTCGACAACCTTCCCCCCGTCCTTCTTCCCAAGTTCGCGGAGCTGATGGAGCAATCCGAAGGCAAAATCGCCAAGGTCGCCGTCGTCATCGACATGCGGGGCCGCGAGTTTTTCCGCGCATTGTCCGACGCGTTGCGCGTCTTACGGGAACATCATACCGTGCGGTATGAGATTTTGTTCCTGGACGCGACGGACGACCAGCTCGTGCAGCGGTACAAGGAAAGCAGACGCAGGCACCCGCTGGCGCCGGAAGGACCGCCGCTGGAGGGCATTCGGCTTGAAAGGCGGCTTCTGGAAGACATCAAAGGCATGGCCACCCAGGTGATCGACACGAGCCGGCTGAAGCCGGCCGAACTGAAAGCGCGGCTAGCCGCCCGTTTCTCGCCGGCGCAGCGGTATCGCATCGCTCTCAACGTGCTGTCGTTCGGCTTCAAATACGGCGTTCCGATCGACGCCGACCTTATTTTTGACGTCCGGTTTTTGCCGAATCCCCACTATGTAGAGCATTTGCGGCTGCGCACCGGTCAGGACCCGGAAGTATACGAATATGTAATGAAATGGCCGGAGACAAAAGAATTTTTGGTTAAATTAGTAGATTTTATACAATTTTTAATTCCCCATTACGTCCGAGAAGGTAAAAGTCAAGTCGTCATCGGCATCGGGTGTACGGGCGGCAAGCATCGGTCGGTGGCGATCGCGGAATATTTGGGCAAAACGCTCGGGTCCGGGGAAACCGAGCTCGTGCGCGTCAGCCACCGCGACGCGGACCGCGACTGAAAACGCGTCCGGCGCGCCGGGCGCATCAAACGCCGGCGGCGATTTCGGACGATTCGGGGGAGGCGAAGAAGCGTTGGAAACGACGGCTGCAGCCGGCCGGGAGCGTTCGCCCGTCGGGCCGCGCGATCCGAAAGTGGTTGCGATCGGCGGGGGAACCGGCCTGTCCGTCATGTTGAGAGGGTTGAAGAAACTGCCGCTCGACCTGACGGCAATCGTGACGGTGGCGGACGACGGCGGAAGCTCCGGGCGGTTGCGGGCGGAACTCGACATGCCGCCGCCGGGCGACGTCCGCAACGTGATCACGGCGCTGGCGACGGCGGAGCCGCTTTTGTCGCGATTGTTGGAGCATCGTTTTCAGAACGGGACGGGTCTTGCCGGCCACAGTCTGGGCAATCTGATTCTGGCCGCGCTGAAGGAGATTACGGGCGATTTCGTCAGCGGCGTCCGGGAATTAAGCCGGGTGCTCGCCGTCAAGGGCCGTGTTCTCCCGGCGTCCGGCCAGGCAATCGTGCTCGGCGCCGAATTGGAAGACGGCAGAATCGTTACCGGCGAGTCGCGCATTCCGAACGCGGGGGGCCGCATTCGACGCGTGTTCATCGAGCCAGCCGACGCAGCGCCTCTGGATGAAGCGGTCGAGGCAATCCTGCAAGCCGACGCCGTCGTCGTCGGACCAGGCAGTCTCTACACCAGCATCATGCCCAACCTGCTTGTGCCGCGCATCGCCGAATCGATCGCACGTTCGCGCGCCGTCAAAATCTTTGTCTGCAACGTGATGACCCAACCGGGCGAAACCGATGGGTATTCCGCCGGCGATCATCTGAAAGCGGTCGCCGCGCATGTCGGCGGCAGGCTGTTCGACTGGGTGATCGTCAACATCGGCGATATTCCCGACGACGTCGCGGAACGGTATGCGGCGCAGGGTGCTCAGGCCGTCCGGCCGGACGTCGGCGAACTCGAACGGCTCGGCTACCGCGTCGTGGCGGACGACTTGATTCTTCCCGGAACTTATCTGCGTCACGACGCGACGAAACTCGCTTTGCATATTTTGCGGCTTGTCGGCCGACATGTCGGACCGCAAGGCCCCGTCGAGGAGTGAACGCTGGATGTCGTTCGCGGCCCTGACCAAGAAAGAGCTGACGTTGATCGAAAACCGCGATCCGCATTGCGACCGGGCCGAACTCGCCGCGCTCATCCGCATGAACGGCACGGTCCATTTGTCTCAGCTCGGCGTCGTGTTGGACGTCTCCACGGAAAACGCCGCCATCGCCCGCCGGATTTATACGCTGATGCGCAAACTGTTCGCGGACGTGAGGCCGGAAGTCGTCATCATGAAAAAAACCCGTCTGAAAAAAAACAACGTCTATGTCGTCCGGCTGTCCGACAAGGTGCAGGAAGTGCTGAACGAGCTGAGGATCGCGGACGGGTCATTCGCGTTCGTGCCGGGCATCGACCGCGGCCTGATCCGGAAAGCGTGTTGCCGCCGGGCATACCTGCGCGGCGCGTTTCTAGCCGGGGGATCGGTCAACAGTCCGGAAAGTTCGTCGTACCATCTGGAAATCGCGACGATGTACGAAGACCATTGCCGCGACTTGTGCCGGCTGGCCAACCGGTTTCGGCTCAACGCCCGCGTGCTCGAGCGGAAGAAGGGGTATATCCTTTATCTGAAAGAAGGAGAAAAAATCATCGAATTTCTCAACCTGATCGGTGCGCACGGGGCGTTGCTGAAGTTCGAAGACGTCCGCATCATGAAAGACATGCGCAATTCCGTCAACCGGATCGTCAACTGCGAGACCGCCAACCTGAACAAAACGATCGGCGCGGCGATGCGGCAAATCGACAACATCCGTTTTCTCGACAGCACGATCGGGTTGGATAACCTGCCGGAAAAACTGCGGGAGGTCGCCCGCATCCGGCTGCAGCATCCCGACATGAACCTGAAGGAAGTCGGCGAGCTGCTCGCCGGCGGCGTCAGCAAGTCGGGCGTCAACCATCGGCTGCGCAAGCTCGACGAACTGGCGGAAAAGTTGCGGAATTCGTGACAGAAAACCGGGAAAGATGATATAATGTCTTGGAGACATTCGGCCATTCATCGAAATGGGGGTAATCGACACACATGACGAGACGCCCGGTAGTGGTGAGGCTGAAAACGGGGCTGCACGCGCGGCCGGCCGCCTTGTTCGTGCAGGAGGCGAACAAATACTCCTCCGAAATTTATGTCGAAAAAGGCGACAAGAAAGTCAACGCGAAAAGCATCATGGGCATCATGAGCCTGGCGATCAGTTCGGGTACCGAGGTTTATATCAGCGCCGAAGGTTCCGACGCCGAGCAAGCTGTAAACGCTTTAGTGTCCCTGGTCAGCAAAGAAGAACTCGAAACGCCGTAACCCCGCCTTCGGAAGGCGGGGTTGACGTTTCAGGAGTCGGCGTATGTACGCGATCGACGGAAGAGGAGCGGGGGAGAAACCGGGAATGAAAGAGACGAAGGTAAACGTGAATCGCGGAGCGGGGCGGCGGGTCTGGAGTTTCGTTGTTGCGGTTCTGGCGTGCGTCTTGCTTCTGCCGTATGGTGCGACGTCCGGCGTTTCGCACGCCGCCTCGGCGACGACCAAGGAAGTGTTGCTTTATCCCGACCGCACGCAAATGATCGTCAACCGGCGCGTCGTCGAGCTCGATACTCCGGCGGTCGTACTGGGCGGCCGGATGTTCGTGCCGGCTAAGCCGCTGGGCGACGCGATGGGTTTTCGGGTGGAATGGTCGGCGGCGGACAACGCGGTGATGATCGACATGCCTTCGGGGGTTGTACGGATCGGCCTTGCGGACCGCACCGTCCGACAAAACGACGTCCAGCTGCCGTTCGACGACGTCGCGGCGGTCGCGCCGACCGGACGGCTGCTTGTCCGGCTGACGTGGCTGATGGACGGTCTCGGCGCTTCTTACGCGTATGAAGCCGAATACGGTCGCGTGCGCGTCGTATACGTTCCGCCGATACCGGGCGTCGTCGGCCGAAACGGCAATTCCCGGCCGGTTGCCAAATTTACGACGGACAAGCGCGTCTATCGCCTCGGCGAACCGGTCCGCTACTACGATTTCAGCTACGATCCCGACGCCGAAGGTCTTGTGTCCCGCCAATGGACCGGCCGTCAGGAAGCGTTTTTCCGCCCGGGACGATATGCCGTTTCTTTGCAGGTGACCGATCGCAACGGCAACGTCAGCGACGTGTTCACGCGCGAGATCGAGGTGACGGCTGAACCGTATTTTCGCGACGAGTTCGAATACCGCGTCTACATGAACCCGATCGGTTCGGTCATCCGCACGGACTGGAAAACACTGTACGGACGTCGGTTTTTCGACCTGCCGCCGTTGCCGAAAAAGGCGGAGGCCGTCGCCGGCCGCGCGCTGCTCGTCAGCGACAGCCCGGAGACGTTCGAGCGCACCGGCGTGTTGTATCGCGACACCGTGAACGGGAAGGCGAGACTCTACGCCTCTCACGTCAACGGCACCGACAAAACGGTGCAATTCGTCATCGTCGCCGAAAACCGGACGGACCGGGAGGTGTCCGTCCGCACGACGCGTTCCGGCGAAGTATATCCGTCCGTCTACGCGCATTTGATCGGGTACCAGGCGACCGTCGATTTTCTGTTCAACGACCCCGTCGACGAGACGCTGACGGTGCCTCCGCGCGGTGCCGTCGTCTATCGCCGGATGGCCGAGGCGCTTCCTGGCCAGGGTTTTAACGCGATCTATGACGTCGAGACCGACGGTGAAGTGACGTTCACGTTCGCCGCGCTGGACGCTGGTCCTCTGCCGAAAGATCTTGCTTCCGCGTTGGCGGCGCTTGAGCCGCTGCCGTTCGAGGGCAACATCCGCGGGACGTTTCCTGTGTCGCATCTGCGGTGGGAAGTCGACGCGTCGTCGTTCGCCGAGCCGTCCGTACTGACGATCGGCGACGGGAAAACGGACGAGTTCGTCTCCGGGTTCGACCCGATGCGCGGGGAGACGACGCGCAATTTCGGCAACTACGGCGTGACGTACGAAATCGTCCTGAAAAAACCGCGCAAGGCGACGATTCTGTTTCTGGCGCGCGGCGGCGGGTTTGCAGGGCCGATGAAGATCGACGGCCGTCCGGTCATGGTTCCGGAATCCGGCGTGCTCGGCGCGTTTGAAGGCTTGCTGGTGCTGCACCGGACGAGCGGGAACGAAGCGGAAGTGCGCATCGAATTTTCGCCGCCGGCGGCGTCGGCGTTTCCCGTCGATCTGATTTTCGTGCCGACGGACGAACGCGGGTGAAACGTGCGCGCGGACGATCGTCCGCACGGCGTACCGTTTGCCGGTGTCGAAGGCTTTTTGAGGGAGTCGGCGCGCGCGTGATTCCGAAAGGGGCGGGTTTCAAAGGATGGCCTCAAAGCTGGACGTCTTGACTCCTTTTTTGGACAGGATCGAAAACCCGCAACATCGCGCGCGGACGGAAGAAGTTTTGCTCTGGGTGACGGACACGTTCCCGAATCTGGAGCCGCGCATCGCGTGGAACCAGCCGATGTTTACGGATCACGGGACGTTTATCGTCGGATTCAGCGTCGCCAGGCATCATTTGGCCGTCGCTCCCGAGGAAAAGGCGCTTCGCCGTTTCTCCGACGACATCCGGCGAAGCGGTTACGAGCTCACCAAAATGTTGATCCGGTTGCCGTGGGAGAAACCGGTCGACTACGCGTTGCTGGAAAAAATCATTCGGTTTAACATAGAGGACAAGAAGGATTGTACGACGTTTTGGCGGCGGAAATGAACGGTCGTCTGTCACGCGCGGTCTGTTTGCGCCCGACCCGGCGAAGCGGGGCCGCGCTTTTTTTATTGTATTTATTTAGGATAGGATTCTGTAGGATTGAGTAGTTTTAGCGTAAAATGAATGTACCCTAAATCCTCGAGGGTGCCCTTTTCTTGGTGGCGCGTATGCGACTGCCGATATTCCGAGTCTCGCAGTGGGTTTTCCATACCCTATCTTTCGAATAATACCCAGACCGGAGTATTGGGCAGATGGGGATCTTACTGGAGAACGGTGAATATAGAATATATCTTGCCTACATTGAAGGAGGAGAAGAATATGAAAGGAAATAAGAAAGTGAAAATCATTTGTGTTGTTGCTTTATTTACCCTTTTATTTTCAGGAATTGCAGTGAGTGCATCAGATTTCATCGAAAAAAATTCGGTTCCTCCAAACGAGCGAGATCATGCCGGATGGACGCCTGTTGAATTAGAGGACATGAAAAATTTAGAGAAGACACCGCCCAAACCAAAGGAATTGCCTCCTGAGAAACAAAAGATTCGCGAAAACGAATTTAAAATGCGTGAATTAGCGAAGAAGAAGACGTACTATACCTCCATTGACCCGAATGACGGTCATCTTTATTGGTCCGGAGAAGCTATGTCGGGCGTTGGTCACCTATTGGCGGATACTATCGGTTCAAAAGTGGGAAAAATTAGATTCCCGTCTTTAGATAAAGTCCTTGTTGGACTTTCTTTTTACAATCCTCAAGAGATCCGGAGAGATCTGATCCGGGCATCGGTCGTCATTTTCGAAAGGTTGCCGCAGATCAATCAGATCGAATTCGAGACGTACCAAATAACCGATTCGACCTCAGGCACTTACAGCACCATGGGTTCCGCGACGACGACTCGGGAAAAATATGCCGATCTGCTCCAGGTCGATCTGTCCGACCCCGTCCAAGTTCTCGAGGCCGTTAAACGTCATTTCGACGTCAGTCTGTTGCAGCCCGCCGCTTTAGAACCATAATCCGGGCGGCCCCCCGCCGGCGCATGTGCGCTTGCGCGGAGGACCGCTCTTCTTTCCTTATCGGCCCGGTTCGATCACCTTGTCGATGATGCCGTATTCGAGCGCTTCCTCGGCCGTCATAAAATAATCGCGGTCGGTGTCGCGCTCGATTTTCTCCAGCGGCTGGCCGGTGCGCTCGGCCAAAATCCGGTTCAGCCGGTCGCGCATGCGCAGAATGCGCCGCGCCCGGATTTCGATGTCCGTGGCCTGGCCTTCCGCGCCGCCGATCGGCTGATGGATCATCACTTCGCTGTTCGGCAGCGCAAACCGTTTGCCTTTGGCGCCGGCGGCCAGCAGGAAGGCGCCCATCGATGCCGCCAGACCGATGCAGATCGTCGACACGTCCGGCTTGATGAACTGCATCGTGTCGTAGATCGCCATCCCGGCCGTGATCGAGCCGCCGGGACTGTTGATGTAGAGATGAATGTCTTTCTCCGGATCCTGCGCCGCCAGAAAGAGCATTTGCGCGATCACCGTGTTGGCCACGGCGTCGTTGATCGGCGTCCCGAGGAAAATGATTCGGTCCCGCAGCAGCCGGGAATAAATATCGTAAACGCGCTCGCCGCGCGCTTCCTGTTCGACGACCATCGGAATGTAAAGGGAAGGCGTCCGGTCGATCCGTCCCATAGGTATTCCTCCTTCGGCGTTTGAATTTTCTGCGGTTCGACACCATCATAACCGATTCGTCGCAAAAAGTCAAAGAAGGTCAAACCGCGGCAAAACGATCGGTCCGCCGCTCGCATCGAGCAACGGACCGCATCTATCCATCATCTGCGCTACCTCGCCGCCAACCGACGCACCCGCAAGGAATCGAACCTCGATCTCAGGCTCCGGAGGCCTGCGTCATGTCCTTTAGACCACGGGTGCCTGTATCGGAGAAGCAAGACCTATTATAGCGATGGGGGCGCAAAAAATCAAGGCCCTGCCGGCTTGACGTGGTTTGACGTTGGTCCATACGGTCCGGAAGGGCAAAATTAAGAAGCGTACTTGCACCGCCGCTTCCGGCGGCGTAAAATAAGAGGAGGCGGGACTCAGATTCGAGATGTGGGACGTTTTTCGTCCAGGTCGTCGTTTCCGCAGAGGGTCATCAAGCCGAATAACGGCAGAACGACGGAGTGAGAACGCGGATGAGGCGCCTGCTCGACCTGCAAAAACGCCTGTTTCCGGACCTGGACGACGTACTGCGCAAACGGCACGCGATCTTGCGGCAAGTCCGGTCGGCCGGAACGATCGGCCGCCGCTCGCTCGCCGCTTCGCTCAAGATGACGGAGCGCGTTCTGCGCGCGGAAGTTGAGTTTTTGCGCCAGCAGGGGTTGCTGCGCGTCGGCCCGGCCGGTATTTCGCTAACCGACGAAGGGGCGGGGTTGCTCGACGATCTCGAACCGGTCGTCCGGGAACTGTTCGGCCTTGCCGATCTTGAGGACCGCCTGAAACAGAGATATGGTCTTCGTCGGGCGGTCGTCGTTCCCGGCGACGCGCAGGCATCGGACGCCGCCAAGTTCGACCTCGGGCGCGCCGGCGCGTCCGTCCTCAGGAAATACGCGGCCAAAGGTTCCGTCATCGCGGTCGGCGGCGGCTCGACGATGGCCGTCGTCGCGGAACAGTTGACCGCTACCGCATCCCTGAAGGATTGCCTCTTCGTTCCGGCACGCGGCGGGCTCGGCGAGAGCGTCGAGCTCCAGGCCGGCACGATCGCGTCAGCGATGGCGAAACGGACCGGAGCGCAGTACCGGTTGCTGCACGTGCCGGACCATCTCGGCGAGGAAGCGTATCAGTCGCTGATGCAGGATCCGTCCATCCGCGACGTCGTCGCCACGATCCGCAGCGCGCGAATCATCGTTCACGGCATCGGCGAGGCGTTCGAGATGGCGCGTCGCCGCGGGCTCGACGCAGCGACCGTCGAGGCGCTGCGACGAAGCGGTGCGCGCGGCGAGGCGTTCGGTTACTTTTTCGACGCGGACGGTCGGGTCGTGCACAAGACGCCGACCGTCGGCATCCGCCTGGAAGATTTGCCCGGCGCCGCGACGGTCATCGCGATCGCCGGCGGTTCCGGCAAAGCCCCGGCGATCGACGCGGTCATGCGCTCGGGCTACAGCCACGTACTCGTCATCGACGAGGCGGCCGCACGTGCAATTCTCACGGAGGAAACAAAGTAAAAATCATAAATTTCAGGAAAGGAATGGTTCGAACATGGCAGTGAAAATCGGCATCAACGGTTTCGGCCGCATCGGCCGCAACGTGTTCCGAGCGGCGCTCGGCCGCACGGACGTCGAAGTCGTGGCGGTCAACGACTTGACCAACACGAAGACGCTCGCCCACTTGCTCAAGTACGACTCGACCCACGGCCGTCTGAACGCGACGGTCGAGGCGACGGAAGACGAGCTCATCGTCAACGGCCGGCGCATCAAAGTATTTGCCGAGCGCGACCCCGGCGCGCTGCCGTGGGCGGAATACGGCGTCGACATCGTCGTCGAGTCGACCGGCCTGTTCACCGCCCGCGAAAAAGCCGAACTGCATCTGAAGGGCGGCGCGAAGAAAGTCATCATCTCCGCGCCGGCGACCGGCGAAGACATCACGATCGTCATGGGCGTCAACCACGACAAATACGACCCGGCGAAACATACGATCGTCTCGAACGCTTCCTGCACGACCAACTGTCTTGCGCCGATGGCCAAAGTGCTGCACGAAAAGTTCGGCATCGTCAAAGGGCTCATGACGACGGTCCATTCGTACACGAACGACCAGCAGGTGCTCGACTTGCCGCACAAGGACCTGCGCCGCGCCCGCGCCGCCGCGGAAAACATCATCCCGTCGACGACCGGCGCCGCCAAGGCGGTCGCGCTGGTGTTGCCGGAGCTCAAGGGCAAGCTGAACGGCATGGCGTTCCGTGTGCCGACGCCGAACGTCTCCGTCACCGACCTTGTCGCCGAGCTCGCCCGCGAAACGACGGTCGAGGAAGTCAACGCGGCGCTGAAAGAGGCGGCCGAAGGCCCGCTGAAGGGGATCATGAATTATTCCGAGGAGCCGCTCGTTTCGCGCGACTATCTGGGCGATCCCGCCTCGTCGACGATCGACGCGCTGTCGACGATGGTCGTCGGCGGCAACCTCGTCAAAGTCGTCGCGTGGTACGACAACGAATGGGGCTATTCGAACCGCGTCGTCGACCTGGCGGCATACATGGCGAGCAAGGGGCTGTGAGCGGGGAGGCGCGACCGGCATGAGCACCGGTTTCAACAAAAAAAGCATCCGCGACGTCGCCGACTGGAAAGGCAAGCGGGCGTTCGTCCGCGTCGATTTCAACGTTCCGCTCGAAAACGGCCGCATCACCGACGACACGCGCATCCGCGAGTCGCTGCCGACGATCCGCTACCTGGTCGAGCGCGGCGCCCGCGTCATTCTCGCCAGCCACCTCGGCCGGCCGAAAGGCCGCGTCGTCGACGAACTCCGGCTGACGCCGGTCGCTGAGCGCCTCGCCGAACTGCTCGGCAAGCCGGTCGTCAAGCTCGACGAATCCGTCGGCGACGCCGTCCGCGCCAAAATCGCGACGATGGCCGACGGCGACGTGCTGCTGCTTGAAAACGTCCGTTTCCATCCCGGCGAAGAAGAGAACGATCCGGCGCTGGCGAAGGCGTTTGCGGAACTGGCCGACATTTTCGTCAACGACGCGTTCGGCGCGGCCCATCGCGCGCATGCGTCGACGGAGGGGATCGCGCATCATTTGCCGGCCGTCTCCGGACTGCTGATGGAAAAGGAACTGTCCGTGCTCGGCAAGGCGCTGTCCGATCCCGACCGGCCGTTTACGGCGATCGTCGGCGGCGCCAAGGTCAAGGACAAAATCGGCGTGCTGGACAATTTGCTGAACATCGCGGACAATATTCTCATCGGCGGCGGCATGGCCTACACGTTCTTAAAAGCGCGCGGTTTCGAGATCGGCAAGTCGCTGCTCGACGAAAGCCGCATCGAATTCGCCCGCGCGTTCATCGAAAAAGCCAAGGCCAAGGGCGTCAACTTCCTGATGCCGGAAGACGTCGTCGTTGCCGACGATTTCCGCCCGGACGCGCGCACGCAGGTCGTTCCGGCCGACCGCATCCCGCCGGATTGGGAAGGCGTTGACATCGGGCCGAAAACGCGGGAAATTTACGCCGACGTCGTGCGTCGGTCGCGGCTCGTCGTCTGGAACGGCCCGCTCGGCGTGTTCGAGATGGAGCCGTTTGCCCACGGGACGCGGGCGATCGCGGAGGCGTGCGCGGAGTCGTCCGCCTACACGATCGTCGGCGGCGGCGATTCGGCGGCGGCGGTGCAGAAATTCGGCCTGGCGGACAAAATGGACCACATTTCGACCGGCGGCGGCGCTTCTCTGGAATTCATGGAAGGAAAAGTCCTTCCCGGCGTCGCTGTGCTGAACGACCGGTAAGCCGCGCATCATGGGTAAGGGGGAACGACCGTGACCGTTCGCGTCCCGATCATCGCGGGCAACTGGAAAATGCACAAAACGGTGAAGGAAGCGGCGGCGTTCGTCGCGCAGGTCGGCAACCGCGCGGACATCGCCGGCGTCGAGGCCGTGCTGTGCGCGCCGTTTACGGCGCTGGCGGCGCTCGCCGACGCCGTGCGAGGAACGAGGCTGCAGATCGGCGCGCAAAACCTGCACTGGGAAGACAGCGGCGCCTACACCGGCGAAATCAGCGGCGCGATGCTGCGCGACCTTGGCGTCCGCTACGTGATCGTCGGCCATTCCGAACGGCGCCAATATTTCGGCGAAACCGACGAGACGGTCGGGCGCAAGGTGCGCGCCGCGCTGCGCCACGGCCTCGTGCCGATCGTCTGCGTCGGCGAAAAGCTGGAGGAACGGGAAGCCGGCCGCACGAAAGACGTATGCCGCACCCAGACGGAAGCGGCACTGGCCGGGCTGACCGCGGAAGAAGTCGCCGGGCTCGTCGTCGCCTACGAGCCGGTCTGGGCGATCGGCACCGGCCGCAACGCGACGGCCGAAGACGCGAACGACGTCATCGGCTTCATCCGCGGCGTGATCGCCGAGCGGTTCGGGCTGCCCGCGGCGGAACGTATCCGCATCCAGTACGGCGGCAGCGTCAAGCCGGACAACATCCGCGACTTCATGTGCCAGCCGCACATCGACGGCGCGCTCGTCGGCGGGGCGAGCCTCGATCCCGAGTCGTTCGTCCATCTCGTAGAAGGAGCGCGGTGACATGACGTCCAACCGACCGAAACCCGTCGCGCTGATCATTCTCGACGGATTCGCCCTGCGCGCCGAAACGCACGGCAACGCGATCGCCCAGGCGCGCAAGCCGAACTTCGACCGCTACTGGTCGACCTATCCGCACACGACGCTGACAGCGTTCGGCGAAGCGGTCGGCCTGCCGGAAGGCCAGATGGGCAACTCCGAGGTCGGCCATCTCAATATCGGCGCCGGCCGGATCGTGTATCAGGATTTGACGCGCATCCATAAATCGATCCGGGAAGGAGACTTTTTCCGAAACGAAACGTTGCTCGGCGCCGTCCGCCACGCGCGCGACAACGGCACGAAGCTGCACCTGTTCGGACTCGTCTCCGACGGCGGCGTCCACAGCCACATCGACCACCTGTTCGCACTGCTCGAACTTTGCGCGCGCGAGCGGTTCGACCGCGTGTTCATCCACGCGTTTCTCGACGGCCGCGACGTGGCGCCGGACAGCGCCAAAGACTACATCGAGCAATTGCAGGAGCATATCCGTAAAACCGGTGTCGGCCGGATCGCCACGGTGCAGGGGCGCTATTACGCCATGGACCGCGACAAACGGTGGGAGCGCACCGAGAAGGCCTATCGCGCCATCGTTTACGGCGAAGGGCCGAAATATCGCGATCCGGTCGAGGCGGTCGTCGATTCGTACCGCAAGTCCGTTTTCGACGAATTCGTCATGCCGACGGTCATCGTCGACGAACACGACCGTCCGGTCGGACTGGTCGAATCGAACGACGCGGTCGTTTTCTTCAATTTCCGGCCGGACCGCGCGATCCAGCTGTCGCAGGCGTTCACGAACCGAGATTTTCGGGGGTTCGACCGCGGCGACCGTCACCCGGAAAACGTCTACTTCGTCTGTATGACGCTGTTCAGCGAGACGGTCGGCGGATACGTCGCCTATCGTCCGAAAAATCTCGACAACACGCTCGGCGAGGTCGTCGCGCAGCACGGCCTGAAGCAGCTGCGCATCGCCGAGACGGAAAAATATCCGCACGTCACCTACTTTTTTAGCGGCGGGCGCGACGTCGAGCTGCCCGGCGAAACGCGCATCCTCATCCATTCGCCGAAAGTGGCGACGTACGATCTGAAACCGGAGATGAGCGCGTATGAGGTGGCGGACGCCTGCGTGCAAGAAATCGCCGCCGACCGCCACGATTTCATCGTGCTCAATTTCGCCAATCCGGATATGGTCGGCCATTCCGGCAAGCTGGAGCCGACGATCCGCGCGGTCGAGGCGACGGACGAGTGTCTCGGCCGGGTCGTCGAGGCGGTGCTGGCCAAAGGGGGACTGGCCGTCATCACCGCCGACCACGGCAACGCCGACATCGTGACGACCGACGACGGCCAGCCGCATACGGCGCACACGACGAATCCCGTTCCGTTCATCGTGACGCGGCCGGGGCTGCGCTTAAGGGACGGCGGCATTCTCGCCGACATCGCGCCGACCGTACTTGAACTGCTCGGACTGCCGAAGCCCGACGACATGACTGGGCAATCGCTGATCGAAAGATGACGAGCTCGGAACTTTGGATGCGGAATACGGAGGAGGAGGTTGTCCGGATGACCGTCATTGCCGACGTATACGCCCGCGAGGTGCTCGATTCGCGCGGCAACCCGACCGTCGAGGTCGAAGTGACGCTGGAGACCGGCCACGTCGGCCGGGCGATCGTGCCGTCGGGCGCGTCGACGGGCGCGCACGAGGCGATCGAACTGCGCGACGGCGACAAGTCCCGCTATCTCGGCAAAGGCGTGCTGAAGGCGGTCGCCAACGTCAACGACGTCATCGCGCCGGAGCTGATCGGCCTCGACGCGCTGGAGCAGGTCGCCGTCGACCGCAAACTGCTCGAACTCGACGGAACGCCGAACAAGAGCCGGCTCGGCGCCAACGCCGTGCTTGCGGTGTCGCTCGCCGTCGCCCGGGCGGCCGCTGAGGCGCTCGACTTGCCGCTTTTCGCCTATCTCGGCGGCTTCAACGCCAAAACGCTGCCCGTGCCGATGATGAACATTTTGAACGGCGGGGCGCATGCCGACAACAACGTCGACATCCAGGAATTCATGGTGTTGCCGGTCGGCGCGCCGACGTTCCGCGAGGCGCTGCGCTGGGGCGCGGAAATTTTCCACAACCTGAAGGCCGTGCTCAAGGAAAAAGGCCTGAACACTGCCGTCGGCGACGAAGGCGGCTTCGCGCCGAACCTGCGGTCGAACGAGGAAGCGATCCAGACGATTCTCGCGGCGGTCGAGCGGGCCGGCTACAAGCCCGGCGCCGACGTCTGGCTCGGCTTGGACGTCGCCTCGACGGAATTGTTCCGCGACGGGCGGTACCATCTCGAAGGCGAAGGCCGGTCGTTTACGTCCGAGCAGTTCGTCGAGCTGCTCGCGTCTTGGGTGAATCAGTATCCGATTCTGTCGATCGAGGACGGCTGCGCGGAGGACGACTGGGACGGATGGAAGCTGCTCACCGACCGGCTCGGCGGCAACGTCCAGCTCGTCGGCGACGACCTGTTCGTCACGAATACGAAGCGGCTGGCCGACGGCATCGCCCGCGGCGTCGCCAACTCGATTCTCGTCAAGGTCAACCAGATCGGCACGCTGACCGAGACGTTCGACGCGATCGAAATGGCGAAACGCGCCGGCTACACCGCGGTCGTCTCGCACCGCTCCGGCGAAAGCGAAGACAGCACGATCGCCGACATTGCGGTCGCCGTCAACGCCGCGCAGATCAAGACCGGCGCGCCCTCGCGGACCGACCGCGTCGCCAAGTACAACCAGCTCCTGCGCATCGAGGACCGGCTCGGTGCGGCGGCGAAATACGCCGGGCGCGAGGCGTTTTACAATCTAAAGGCGTTTCGTGGGTGAAAGCGCGGCGGCGTCGATCGCGTGGGAGAGAGTGCGGCGCCAGCATCAGCCTAAAACGGCCGCATCCGGCGCGGGGAGGGGAGCCCGATGGGGAAATGGCTGCTGACGATCGCGTGCCTGATCGGTTCGGCGGTGCTGACCCGATGGCTTCCCTTTTCGCCTTATTTCCGCAACGTCAACACGCTCGTGCACGAGTTTGGCCACGCGGTCGTCACGCTGCTGTTCCGCGGCGAGGTGCACGAGATCGCGCTGTTCGTTGACCACAGCGGGGTCACGCGTTCGACGGTCGGCGGCGTGTACGGCGGCGTCGCCGTCGCGCTGGCCGGCTATGCGACGGCGTCGCTGTTTTCCGTCTATCTGTTCTGGGCGCGGCGGCGCGGGCTGGAGCGGCAGGCGCTGGCGGCGATGCTGTCCGTCGCCGTCGTCTGCCTCACGGTGTTCGTGCGCAATCCGTACGGCATGCTGTGGACGGCGGGTTTCAGCGGCCTGACGGCGCTCGCCTTGGCGGTCGGCGGATGGCCGGCCCGGCTGTATTTGCTGTTCGTCGCGTTTCTGTCGTTGGAAGAATCGGTGTCGAGCGCGGCCACGGTATGGATCGTCGCGCTGACCGAACCGGAAAAAGCGGGCGACGCCGCGATTTTAGCCGAGCGGACCGGCATTTCCGCCGCATGGTGGGGGTTCGGGTTTACCGCCTTTTCGCTTCTGTGCGCGAGGTCGGCGGTCGGCCATTTTTTCGGCGGATGGGGCGGACGGAAACGGCAACGGCACGAGCGCAACTGACGACAGGAGGCTTGCGGGAATGAAGCGTGCGGTGACGATCGCCCTTCAGCTTTATACGATTCGCGAGGAGGTGGCCCGCGATTTTTGCGGGGCGCTGCGGAAAGTCGCGGACATCGGCTACCGCGCCGTCGAGTTCGCCGGATACGGCGGCCTGTCGGCGACCGAGCTGCGGAAGCAGCTCGACGAGCTCGACCTGCGGGCGGTCGCAACCCATGTCCGCCTGGCCGAGCTGGAAGCCGACACGGATCGACAGATCGAATATGCGGCGGAGATCGGCGCGGCGTATGTCGTCTGTCCGTCTGTTCCGGAAGCAACGCTTACCGGCGACGACGCGGCATTCGGCCGGCTGGCGGATACGTTCGCCTGTATCGGCGAAAAATGCAAGGCTTCCGGTCTTTCATTCGCCTATCACAATCACGCGTTCGAATGGCGGCGAACGGAAGACGGGCGGTTCGCGCTGGACCGGCTGTGCGACGCCTTGCCGGCTGGCTTGATGGCGCTTGAGCTCGACCTGTACTGGGTGAAAAAGGCGGGTCTCGATCCGCTCGAAACGTTGCGGCGGTACGCGGGGCGAACGGCGCTCGTCCACGTCAAGGACATGGCCGAAGACGGCTCGTTCGCCGAACCCGGTTCCGGCACGATCGACTGGCGGACGATCGTCGCAGCGGCTTCCGACATCGGCGTACGCGCGCTCGTTGTCGAACAGGACGTATGCCGCCGTCCGCCGCTGGAAAGCGCGAAAATCGGTTTTGAATATTTGCGCTCGCTTGTGGTATAATGACTTACAGCGTTTTGAAAAGGGAGACGGAGAACATGGTTACGGCGTTGAAAGTGCTGCTCGTCATCGTGTCGCTCGGGCTGATTTCCACCGTGCTGCTGCAGCGCGGCAAAAGCGCCGGGCTGTCGGGCGCAATTACCGGCGGCGCGGAGCATCTGTTCGGCCGGCAGAAAGCGCGTGGGCTCGACCTGTTTTTGCAACGGCTGACGATGGGATTTGCCGCGACGTTTTTCATTTTGGCGCTGCTCGTCGGCTATTTCGTGAAATGACGCGAAAACCGCGCGGACGAAAGGCGAAAATCGGAAAACGACGCTTGCGGACGAACAGCAGGGCGGCCTGCTGTTTTTTATTTGCGAGGGATCGTACAAGGAGGCGAGAACCGGTTTGACGGAGCGGGAATTGCTGGAATTTATGCGGGAACGGGCTTACCGCCCGATGACGGCGGACGAGCTCGCCCTGCATTTCGGGTGCGGGGCGGAAGACGGCGGTGAGTTGGCACGGCTGCTCCATGAACTGGAGGCTCGCGGCGACATTTACCGCACGCGCGCCGGCCGCTACGGCGTTCCCGAGCGGATGAACATGGCGCGCGGTGTTTTGCAGATCACGTCCAAAGGGTTCGGTTTCGTGACGCCGGACGGCGGCGGCGCCGAAGTGTTCGTGCATGCCGGCGACTTAAACGGCGCGATGCACGGCGACCGCGTCATGGTGCGGTTGCTGAAACGCGGATTCGCCGACGGCAGGCCGGAAGGCCAGGTCGTGCGCGTGCTGGAGCGCAAACACGATCGGCTCGTCGGCACGTTCCGCAAGTTCGACGGCTACGGGTTCGTCATCCCCGACGAGCGCCGGCTCGGCATCGACGACGTCTTCGTGCCGCAAGCGTCGAACGGCGGCGCGGAAGACGGGCATAAAGTCGTCGTACGCATCGTCGACTACCCCGACCGGCGGAGGACCGCGCGCGGCGAGGTCGTGGAAATTCTCGGCCGTCGCGACGATCCCGGCGTCGACGTGTTGGCGGTCGTGCGCAAGTACCGGCTGCCGGAGGCGTTTTCGGAGGAAGCGATGGCGGAGGCCGAAGCGGTTCCGGACGCCGTATCGCCGGAGGAACTGGTCGGCAGGCGCGATCTTCGCGACAAACCGATCGTGACGATCGACGGCGAGGACGCCAAAGACCTCGACGACGCCGTCTGCGTCGAGCGGCTGCCGGAAGGCGGATACCGGCTGTACGTCTCGATCGCCGACGTCTCCTACTATGTTCGCGAGGATTCGGCGCTCGACCGCGAGGCGTACGAGCGCGGCTGCAGCGTCTACCTGGCCGACCGCGTCATTCCGATGTTGCCGCCGCGGCTGTCGAACGGCATCTGCAGCCTCAATCCCGCCGTCGATCGGCTGACGCTGACGTGCGAAATGGCGTTCGACGCGGACGGACGGCGCGTCGGCTACGAGCTGTACCCGAGCGTCATCCGCAGTCGGCGTCGGGCGACGTATACCGACGTGCGCAAAATCCTGGTCGACCGCGACGCGGAGACGACCGCACGTTACGCCGAACTCGCCGACGAATTCCGGCTGATGGAAGAACTCGCGCTCAAATTGCGCGAGCGGCGGATGCGGCGCGGCGCCATCGATTTCGACATCGCCGAGGCGAAAATCGTCGTCGACGAACAGGGAAGGACGGTCGACGTCGTCCAACGCGAGCGGACGATCGCCGAGCGGATCATCGAGGAATTTATGCTGGCGGCGAACGAGACGGTGGCGGAACATATTTTTTGGATGAAAATTCCGTTCATCTATCGCGTCCACGAAGAGCCCGACCCGGAGAAAATGCGTCTGTTCGCTCAGTTCGTCGCCAATTTCGGCTACACCGTGCGCGGCAAGGCAGGATCTGTCCATCCGCGCGCGCTGCAGGCGATCCTCGAACAAATCCGCGGCACGAAAGAGGAAAACTTGATCAGCACCGTCCTCTTGCGCTCCATGAAGCTCGCGCGGTACGAGGCGGAAAGCCTCGGCCATTTCGGGCTCGCCGCCGAGTTTTACACGCATTTCACGTCGCCGATCCGCCGCTACCCCGACCTGATCGTGCACCGGATCGTACGCGAAGTATTGCGGTTCGGCTCGCTTCCGCCGGAGCGGCTTGAGCGGTGGGCGGAGCGTTTGCCCGACATCGCCGCGCAGTCGTCCGAGCGTGAGCGCGTCGCCGTCGATGCCGAACGCGAAGTCGAGAAGATGAAAAAAGCCGAGTTCATGAAGGACAAAATCGGCGAGGAATTCGACGGCATCATTTCCGGCGTGACGAGTTTCGGCATGTTCGTCGAGCTCTCCAACACGGTCGAGGGACTTGTCAGGTTGAGCAGCTTGGCGGATGATTATTATCACTATCATGAGACGCACCATGCGCTGATCGGCGAGCGGACCGGGCGCGTCTTCCGCATCGGCGACGAGGTGCGCGTCCGCGTCGTTCGCGTCGACGCGGAGGAATACACCGTCGATTTCGAGCTGGTCGACACGCGGCCGAGACGAGGGCGCTCCGGGCGTGAAAACGAAGGGCGCAAAAAAAGCGCCGGAAGCGCGGGGGGCCGCGGGCGTGGAAGCGGCCTCGCGCGCAAAGGTCACGGCCGCGCAAAGAACGAGCGCGAAGAGCGGACAGATCGCGACGGCCGCGGCGGCTCCGGTCGCGTCGGCCGCCGGTCCGGCGGCAAGAGCAGGCGGCGGAAATAGCGATACTTCGAAAAAATCCCGCTTGCATTTGCCGCAAAACCCTGATAAAATGACGATCCCGGCGGTCCGAACAGAAGCAGAAAATCGGCTGAAGCCGCAAGCCGACCGGGTCGTCCGGGAGGTGAAATTTCGAATGACGAAACGCGCCGACGACGGCAAAGTGCTCGTTCAGAACCGCAAGGCCTCGCACGACTACTATATCGAGGACACGTACGAGGCGGGCATCGTCCTGACCGGGACCGAAATCAAATCGCTGAGGGCCGGCAAGGCGAACATCAACGATAGTTTCGCCTTGATCCGAAACGGCGAGATCTTCGTGCACAACATGCACATCAGCCCGTACGAACAGGGCAACCGGTATAACCACGATCCGCGCCGCGTGCGCAAACTTTTGTTGAAAAAAGCCGAAATCCATAAACTGCTCGGCCTGTCCAAACAGCAGGGCTACACGATCGTCCCGCTGAAAGTGTACCTTCGCAACGGCTACGCCAAGATGCTGATCGGTCTGGCCAAAGGTAAAAAACTGTACGACAAACGCGAGGCCGAAGCGCGCCGCGACGCCGAACGCGACATTCGCCGGGCGCTGCGGGAGAAACAGAAGTTCATGCGGTGAAAGACGGTGGCTTATTGGGCGCAGCTCAAGCCTCAGGATGCAGGCAATGGATGAAAGTTTCGGCCGTTCGCCGTTGTTTTCGCTTTTTGCTTGTCATATAATAAATGCTAGAAAGATGCGTCCGAAAGGCGGTCGCATGAGAATTTCGACGAGGGGGCGTTTGGTTTCGACGGGGGCAGTTCGAGCACGGGCCGCGGGTAGTGGGGCCGCGTCCACTTCAACACCGCGGGGCCAAATTTAAGTGGCAACAAGCAAAACGCTCAACTGGCTCTGGCTGCCTGATCACGCAGCCGCCAGGCTTCTACCCCTCATCGCCCATGTGAGGGGATAGGGGCTCAACCGAGTGGGCTACGCCGTCCGGCCGCCGCCCGAGGCCGACGGAAGAAGACAATCGGGCTGGCCTGAAGGGAAGCCCGTCGCGGGGCGTCCCGAAGGCGAGACGAATACCGCGACTACACCCGTAGACGCCGGTGTGGCGATGTCTCCGGACAGGGGTTCGATTCCCCTCGCCTCCATTATCCACTATCGGGAAGCCGATGGCAGACAAGCGAACCCGTCCATGTCGCTCGACCCGGCGGCAGGACGGGTTTTTTGCGCGAACCCCGTCGTCGACGAATGGATGAATCGGGCCCTTCGCGCCCGCAGCGAACAAGGGCGTTCGATAATTGGAAGAAGGCCCAGTGAGACGGCGAGACGGGGTTCAGCGTTTGCGACAGGATGGTGTTGTGGGACGGCGTTAATTCTCCCGCTTGAGCATCTAAACTTTTTAAAGTAAGACCTAAACATTTTCGGGTATTAAAAATAAACGGCCTAAAGTACCATAGTGCGAAACGTCTGTTCGGGAAGTGGCGGCTCTATGCTGAAATCCTTTTTCAAGGCGCTTGAAATGAACGTGCGTGTGTTTTTTCAGTATCGCGCTTCGTTTGCCCTGTCGCTGATCAGTTTTCCGGTCGTGCTGATCGTCAACGCAATGTTGTTCGAGCGGATCTACGCTCACACCGGGACCGACGTGATCAGGGGATACTCGTTGTCGCAGATGATCTGGTATTACGCCTCGGTGCCGTTTATCTACGTGTTCATTTACACGTTTACCGCCATGCGGCTTTCGCAGCGCATTTTGAGCGGGGAGCTGACGATGGATTTTTTACGGCCGCTGCACATTTACCTTTTCGAGTTCGCCCATGCCGCGGCCAGCCGGGTGATCGGCGTGGCGGTCGAGTTTTTGCCGACGCTGTTCGTGTATTCGCTCATTTATTTTCCCGATTTCCTGACGTTCGCCTCGTTTTTGAAGTTTGTCGCCACGGCCGTGTTGGCGTTCGTGCTGATGTTCCAGCTCAATTTTATCGTCGGGCTGACTGCGTTTGTGCTGAAAGACAACCGGGCCGTCGACGACGTCAAAAACATCACGCTCGGTTTGCTCGGCGGAGCCGCGGTGCCGATGGACTTCATGCCGGAGGCGGTGCGGCGCGTCGCCGATTTTCTCCCGTTCCAATATGTTTTCTATGAGCCGCTGCAATTTTTCCTGAACAAGCCGGAAACGGCGGGCGTTATGCCGCTTCTTCACACCGTGTCGGCACAAATCGGCTGGATTGCGTTGCTGTTTGTGGTCAATCGCGTCGTTTGGGCGTATTTTGCCCGCCGGTTTTGCGCGGCTGGAGGGTAACGGATGAAAGGATTGGCGGCTTTGCCCGGATTGGTTCGTCTGTTTGTCTGGCACTGCAAGCTGGACATCTCGCGCAATATGGCGTACCGTTTCAATTTTGTCGTCGGCATGCTGATTTCGCTTTTGTATTCGGGTGTGGCGCCGGTCGCCCAGTATCTCGTTTTCTCGGCGACGAACGGCTATCCGGGCTGGACGGTGCCGCAACTTGTTTTGTTCCAGGGCATGCTTTTGTTCTGGAACGGAATGCGGACGATGCTGTTCGGCAAAGTGTTGCAGCAGACCGTGACGCTCGTCAGGATGGGCGAGTTCGACCGGCTGCTCGTCAAGCCGTATCCTCCGGCCGGCGTTTTGCTGACCGGCGGGTTTCAACTGAACGGCCTGGCGCCGACATTGGCGGGCGCGGTCGTCGCAGCCGTCGCGTTCGTCCGGCTGGGAGTGGAATGGCATTGGTGGATGCTGCCGCTATTGCTCGCGTTTCTGCTCGCCGGGATTGGTTTGTACGCGGCGCTGCTCATGCTGTTTTGCGGCGTTCTGGTGGTCGTCGTCCAGATGGGGCGACTGGGGGAGCTGTTCGAGCGGGCGGTGTCGTTTTCCGATTATCCAATCAGCATTTATCCGAAGGCGGTCGGGGCGGTGTTCCGTTTTGTGTTGCCGTTTGCTGTCTGGGTTTATTTTCCCGCCCAAACGTTGCTGAATCGGCTGGACGCGGCCATGATCGCCGCCGTCGTCGCCGGCGCGGCGGCGCTGCTGGTCGCCAACCGGATCTGGAATGTGCTGCTTGACCGCTATACAAGCGCAGGAGGTTGACATGGACGAGCCGATGATCCGGATGCGGAAGGTGAGCAAAATCTATAAGGTCCATCACCGCACGGAAGGTTTTTGGGCCAGTCTGAAGTCCGTGTTTCATCGCGAGTACAAAACGGTGACGGCCGTCGACCGGATCGATTTGCAGGTCAACCGGGGGGAAATCCGGGGCCTGATCGGTCCGAACGGCGCGGGAAAATCGACGACGATTAAAATTTTAGCAGGCGTTCTGCATCCGTCTTCCGGCGAAGTCCAGGTCATGGGGATGGTGCCGTGGAAAGAACGGGAAAAGTACGTTCGCCGGCTCGGCGTCGTATTCGGCCAAAAGTCGCAACTGTGGTGGGATTTGCCCGCCGTCGATACGTTCGCCTTGCAGAAGGAAATGTACAAGATCCCGACTTCGGCGTATCGCGAGCGGCTCGATTATTTCAGCCATCTCCTTGGCATAGGGGAAGTGATGCAGAAGCCGGTGCGCCAACTGTCGCTCGGCGAACGGATGAAATGCGAGCTCGTCTGCGCGATGCTGCACGAGCCGCCGCTCATTTTTCTGGACGAGCCGACGATCGGGCTGGACGTCGTCTCGAAAGAATCGATCCGGAATTTCATCAAGCACGTCAACCGCGACAAACAGACGACGTTTATCCTAACCACACATGATTTAAGTGATCTGGAAGATTTATGTGAGAAAGTGACGATTATTAACAAGGGCGTCGTCGTGTTCGACGATACGCTGGACAAACTTCGCGCATACTTTTCCAACAAGAAAATCGTCGAAATTCATTTCGACCGGCCCGTGGCAAAGAGCGACCTTGACGGCTTCGACGTCCGGGAGTTCACTCCGCTCGCGGCGACGATCGAGTTCGCGATGGACGAAACGGGCGACATCCGCCGGGAGTTGGGCCGGGTTCTCGACCGGTTGCCGGTTCGGGACATCAACGTGGGCAACATCCGGATCGAGGAAGTGATCAAGCAAATTTATCTCACTTAGCTCCAGGCGGATGCTCGTGGGTTGTCCTGCGCTGCCGTTGCGGACGCCGCAGCTTTCTGGGACGTCGAAGTCGCGGTCGAGGCGGCGGTCGTCCGGCCGACGACTGCCTGCGCGACCGGGCGGGCGGCTTCGGTCGGTTCGGCAAGCCGTCCGGCCTCTTTCGGCCGTCTCGTCAGCAAAACGTACATCGTCAACAAGTAAAGCCAGTATGCGGCAAATTCCTCCAGCGACGGGGCCTGCGTATACCCGAGAAACGCCTTGAAGAAAATGCCGACTTGTCCGCTGATCAGCGGCTTTTCGCCGGTGTCGCGGATGTAGTGGATTTCGTCCTGCGGATGTTCCGGCATGAGCCAGGTGATGTTGTAGATTTCCCCGATTTCCCCGCCCGGCGTCCGGTACAGGCTGCCGATCAGTTTCATGTCCTGCATGACGCCGATGCCCTGCACGAGCAGCCCGGCGGCGATCAGCACGAGCAACACCGTCGTCGCGCGGAAAAAGGCGGAGAGTGAAATTCGTCGCGCTCCGCGGAAAAAGTACCACGCCAGCACGCCCGCGGCGATCAGGCCGAGCAGCGCGCCCCAGCTCGTCAGCGCCTTCTGGATGTCGCCGCCGCTGATCGCGGCGAAGAAAAAGACGGTTTCCACGCCTTCGCGCAATACGACCAGGTAAGAATGAACGATCAGGTTGGCGATGCTGCCGGCGGTCAGGATGGCGCCGACTTTCGCCTCGACGCGCTCCTGGAAGGCGGCGTTCTGTTTCGCCATGAACAGAATCATGTGCGTCAGGAGAGCGCATGAAGCGAGCATGATGGAAAAGCGCAAGTAATTCTGGCTGCCCATCATTTCGTACCCGGTCAGCACGACCTGGAACAGAAACGCCGCGCCGAAGCTGGATACGAGCGCGAGAAACGCGCCGAACCACACCCACTTGTTCCAGTGGGCGTGGTTCATTTTGGTCAGGTAGGCGACGATGACGCCGACGATGAGCAGCGCTTCGAGCGCTTCGCGGAACGTAATGATGAAAGCCTGCAGATCCACGCGGATTACCCCTTTGCCTGACGTTTGGTCCACCAGACGACCCCGCTTGCGACGAGCAACAGGCCGACGATGGCGCCGGCCGTGACGAACGGATTGGTACGGTCGGTGCGCTGCATCGGCGCGTGTTCGGCGGAAACGCCCGGTTCAGGCGCTTTCTGCGACGGCTCTGGCGGCGCTTCCGCGCTGCCGGTGCCCAATGCGGCGGCGTCCGGGGAAGCGACGGCCGCCGCGGGCGACGGGGTCGCGCCGGAGCCGGGCGAAGGCGACGCGGCGTCGGCGGCCGAAGCCGGGGACGTCGGCGAAGCGTCGTTCGGCGAAGACGGCGATCCTGCGGCCGTCGGACGAGCCGACGGCGCAGGAGTCGACGACGGGGCAGGCGAAGCGGCCCGGCCCGGCGACGCGCCGGCAGCGCCGGTCGCCGGCGTGTAGGCGAACAGCGGCTTAAGCGTCGTCAAAATGGCCGATGTGTGTCGGCGGTACGCCTCGACGTCAACTGGTTTTTTGCCCAAATTGAATAACCCAGGATTACCCAATGATTCGTATGCTTTATCAAAATGATCTCGAATTTCTTGGATTTGGTTAGGAATGCGGATTTCTAGATAAGGTTTAAGCACGTCGAATGTCCCTTTTGCTTTCGCGAGCAACAATGATGCTTGAGCGTAATTGTTTATATTTTGTTCCGCGTACGTGAACCGGCGGTCAAGGTTCATGTACAGGATGTATCTGTAGTTTTGCAAAACGAGCGCCTTGTTTTTGTCGCGGAAATTGGCGTCGAGCGTCAACGCCACGTCTTTGCCGAAATGCGACTCGATCTCCGCGCGACGCACCTGGTAGGCGGCCAGAGCGGCGTCCCAGTCGTTTTCGGCGAGTTCCGCCTCGATCAGTTTGTACGTTTCGGCGACGTCCTCTTTGTCGGGATCGCCGTAAGAGTAGGCGCCCGCTGGGGAGGGGGCAGCGACGATGAACGACGCCGCCAGGACGACCATGATAAGAGAGAAAGCAGTTTTTCTCATGTGGTTGCTTCCATCCTTCGACTGTCCGCGAAACCGCGGCTCAATAATGAATCACGATGTTGCCGTCGTGCCAGAATACTTTGCCGTCGAGCTGCTCGGCCAGCGCACGCAGCGGGATATAAAGCCGGTTGTCGCGGACGACGGGCGGCTGGTCGAGCGAGACGTTTTCCAGCTTTTTGCCGTCGACGATGATGTCGCGGCTGCCGATGGAAAACGCGACCGTCTTGCCGTTTTTCGTCGCGGTCACCCGACCGGCCTGGGTGTTCCAGTCGACCGTGGCGCCGAGCGCTTCGGACACGAGTCGGACGGACGCCAGCGTGCGGCCGGACGTCGGATCGACGTAGGACGCGATGTCGGACGACGATACGTCCTTGCCGTCGACGCGCAGCCCCGCCGCGCCGACCGTCATCCGCACGCCGGCGATGTCGGCGACGCGAGACAAAATCGCATAGGCGTGCGCCCGCGCTTCTTTGGCGTCGGCGGCGGCGACGGCCGCGTAATACTGTTCGGCGTGCTGCTCCAGTTCGGCATAAGCTTGTGCGCCGAGCCGCTCTTTCACGATGACTTCGAGCTGGCTCAGGAAGGCGTTGCCTTCGGCGGCGTGGATCTTGGCGCGGCTCAGGTCGCCTTTGGCCAGGTCGGTATCCAGCGTGGCGTTCGCGTACGCATTGATTTTGCCGGCGATGGCGCGCGCCAGCCAACGGTCGATGTCGGCTTTTTTTACTTTCGATCCGTCGCCGCTGCCGAACGCGGCACGAATCGCGTCGGCCGCTTCGACCGAACCGGTCGAGAAGTACTGGTAAATCGGCATGAAGAAGAAGTAGCCTTCCACGATATGTTCCTTGACCGCGTCGGTGTTGCCGGCCTTGTAGTCCGTTTCGACGACAGCGCCGTAACGCATTGTGCCGAGTACGAATACTTTCATCATCGTTTTTTGAAAGTATTGCCGAAATACACCGAATTCGGTCGTGTCGCGCTTGTCGATCGCCTGTTTCAGACCGGGCAGCGCGACGTTTTTCAGGACGTTCTGCGTCAGCGTGCTGAAGTTTTGGTCGCGTTTACCGGCGGTCACGTAGATCGTGCCGTCGAACAGCGTCTCGGCGCGGGCGAGCGCGGTTTTCGCGGCTGCCGTGTCGCCGTTTTGCAGCGCGGTCGCGGCCTGACCGACCAGAGCATTGATTTCTTCGTAGAAAAACCATTGCAGCCCCTTGTCGAGCGCCTGCTTGACCTGCCCGGCCGTCGCCTGACCTTGCAGCCCGGCGTTTAGCACGACCGAAACTTCTTCATCGATCTGCGGTTTGCGCGCCTTGACGGCGGCACGGAACGACGTTTCGTATGTTTGCTTGACCTGGTTCAGGTCGACCGGTTGCGCGTTCAAAAGTTGCAGCAGCCGGTTGTATTCGGATACGTAACGCTGTTCGGCCGACGAATCGGTCGCGGAAGTCGCCGGGGAACCGGCGGGGTCGTCGGCGGCAACGGGCGCGGCGACGGCGATCGCCGCCAAAACGAGCGACAGAGCCAGTGACAACGTTTTGCGCATAATAGCATTCCTCTCCCTCAGGATGTCTTTATTTACGGATTGAGAATCATTCTCGAATTCAATGATAATCATTATCAAACCGATTGTCAAGCGGATTGACAGTGAAAATCGTTTTCGATTATAATGCAAGGCGACGTCGCTTGTCAAACGGCGCGTAGAACGGCGGCGTCGGTTGAAGTCGATTTGAGCGGGACGGTGTCGATGTGCGGACAACGCGATTGGAACATCCAGGCAAGCGGGCGTCGCGCGTGGAAATCGTGTTGGCGCGCTGCTGGAATGTTTTAAATGAAGGAAAACCGTTCACGCCGGTGATGGCGCTCGGCGTCGCGATCGCGTATTTTGTGGCGGTCGGCGGTTTTTCGGACGGATCGTCGGCCCGCGCGGTGGCTGTCGGGTTGGCGGCGACGCTGCCGCTTTTCGTCGTTTTTTACACGTTTGATTTTCCGCTGTTTTTGCGCAATTATTTGTGGCTTCCCGTCGTCGCGTTCGCGCTGCTTCGGCCGGGCGTCGACGTGGTGCTGTGGCTGGTCGTCGCGGCGGTCTATTTCTTTTTTACGGTGTTCGTGTGGGGGACGCTGTATTACCGGCTGCGGATCGGGACGCCGTGGACGAATTTCCGGCATTTCTGGAAGCTTGTTTTGAAAAACAGCGATTCGACGAGCGGCAACGCGCAGGAGCAGTTGCCGAAGCTTCTCCTGCTGACGGCGTGGTGGGACCATTTCCGGCGTGTGGACGCGTTGTCGGGCGGCTGGCCGGCGGACGAGCTGTATTTGGCCGTCGGTTTTGCGGCGGGGCTGGCCGTCTACGCATGGTGGCTGCACCGCAGCCTATTCGACTGGAAACCGGCGCAATACCGCGGCTATGTGCGCGACCGGGAGCCGCCGGCGCCGGCGGAACCGCCCGCGGACCGGGTCGTCGTCGTCGTGATCGACGGCATGCGCAAGGACCGGTTTTTCGAGGCGCATACGCCGGTCATGGACGTGCTGCGCCGCGACGGGACGGAGTTCGTTCGAATGGAGACGGTGTATCCCGCGCGCACGGTCGTCTGTTTCTCGTCGATGATGACGGGCACGTATCCGGAAGAGCACGGCATCCGCTCGAACATGGTGTGGCGGCTCGGCGTACGGGTGGAAACGATCTTCGACGCGCTGCGGAAAGTCGGGAAAAAGGGGCGGCTGCTCGGCATCGCGCATCTGATCGATGCGATGGGCGACGACGTGGACAGCGTGACGGCGGTCATGCCGAACGACGAGGCGGACCGGCGCATTATGGAGCGGGCGATCCGGATCATGGAAGAAGAATGTCCGGATTTGCTCGTCGTGCAACTGATCGCGACCGACCAGACCGGCCACAGTCTCGGCGTGTTCAGCGACGCGTACGTGCGGAAAATCGAGGAGGCCGACGCGCTGATCGGCGCGTTCGTCGACTGGTTGCGCGGCCGCGGGCTGTGGGAGCGGACGGCGCTTGTGGTGTGCGCCGACCACGGGCAGTCGGACGGCATCGGCGGCCACGCCCATCTGGACGAGGGGGAACGGTATGTGCCGTTCTGGATGTGCGGCAGCGGGATCGCGCGCGGACGGGTCGTGGAGCGTCGCCACAGCATCGTGTCGCTGGCGGCGACGATCGCATGGCTGCTCGGCGTGCCGTATCCGTCGCACGCTCGCGGGCCGGTACTGTGGGAAGCGTTGGCGGAAGCGGAGGAAGGCGTGAAACCGGCAGTCGACGCGATGGAGCCGGTCGGTAAAGCTTAGAACGACTTAGACGACGCGGGGAAGTTCGGGGGAGGGGGCCGATGTGGGTTTTGCGGCCGGAAATCAAAAAGAATGGCGGGACGGCTGTTATCGGCTGGTCGTGTTTTTGCCTGCGCGGAACGAGGAGGACAACGTCGCCGACGTCGTCGCCGCCGTGCCGCGCGATATGCCCGGGGCGGACGTGCGCGTGCTCGTGATCGACGACGGTTCGACGGACGCGACGGTTGCGTGCGCGTTGAAAGCGGGGGCAGACCGCGTCGTGTCGCTCGGACGGCCTTGCGGACTTGGCGCGGCGGTGCGTGCAGGAATGGCGGAGGCGCTGCGGATGGGCGCCGACGTCGCGGTTATGATCGACGCCGACAACGAGTACCCGCCGGCGCGCATTCCCGATCTCGTGCGGCCGATCGTGCGCGGCGAGGCGGATTACGTCGTCGGTTCGCGGTTTTTGGGCGGCAAGGTGCGCGGGATGAAGTGGTCGCGACGCGTCGGCAATTTCGCGTTTACGATGCTCGTGCGGTTGCTGACCGGGGTGCCGGTGACGGACGGGCAGTCGGGGATGCGGGCGTTTTCGCGGGAAGTGCTGGAGCGCGCGGACATTTTGCATGATTACAATTATGCGCAGGTCCTGACGATGAACATCGTCGGCCAGGGGTTCCGGATGGCGGAAGTACCGATCGAATACCGGCCGAGGACGCGCGGGCGGTCGTTCATCCGGTACCCGGCATACCTGCGTGCGGTGCTACCCGCCATCTGGCGCGAGTGGCGAAGGCTGCGCGCGCGGCGGAAAGCGGCGGCAGGGGCGACCGTGAAGAAGACGGACCGCGCGACCGTGAAGAGGACGGTCAGCGGCGCGGAAACGTCAGACCGTGAGGCAACGGCGGGCGGCGCGGGGCTGCCCGACGCCGTTGCCGGTGCGGACGCTCGACGTTTCGGGCGGACGGCCGGGTGCGTCGGGCACGAGCCGGTTTCCGGGCGGTGACGAAGGCGGGCGATGGTGAAGGAGGTTGTTCGGTTCTCGCGGGTGTTGCGAAGTGAAACCGGTCCGCTTGATGGGCTGCTCGCCGTATGCGGGGCGATGGGCCTTGCGTTCGTCTGGTGGTGGCGGTGGGCGCACGTTCCGGTCTGGCCGCGTTCATGGGACGCCGTCGATTTCGCGCTGGCGCTCGACCGGTTCGACATGCTGGCGATGCAGCCGCATTTTCCCGGGTATCCTTATTTTATTGCGGCGGGGATGCTCGTTCACCGGTGGGTGGAAAATCCGGTCGTCGCTCTGTCGCGGTTGAACGCGCTGACGACGATGGCGGCCGCCGTTCCGATGTACTTGCTGGCGCGGACGTGGTGCGGTCCGGGAGCGAGTCTGTTCGTCGTGTTGCTCGTGCAGTCGGCGCCGTATTTGTGGGGGACGGCCGGGGAACCCATGTCGGAAGGCATGGCGGCGGCGGTGTTCTGGTGGTACGCCTGGGCGGTGAAACGGGCGTGGGTTTCGCGGAGGTTCTCGGACGAGGCGGTTGCGTCGTTTGCGTTTTCGGTACTGACGGGCGTCCGGCTGTCGTGGTGGCCGTTCGGGCTGATGCTGGCGGCGCTCTGGTGGCGGAGGATCGCGGCGGTGCAGGGCGACGTCCGGCGGCTCGTGCGGGTGGCGGCGCTTGCGTGCGGAGGGATGGCGCTGGCGGCGGCGTTTCAGGGCGTCTGGATCGCGGCGCTGGCGGCGGCGGAAGGCGGCTGGCGCGAACTGTGGCTGCTGGCGCGGTCGTTTACGGCGGGGCATTTTACTGAGTGGGGGCAGACGGCGGTCGGTTCGGACGTGCCGGCGGTCGAACGGATCGTACGGGTCGCGGCGTACGGCGTCGGGTGGACCGCCTTGGGCGCGCAGTCGCCCGCTCTGGCGTCGCTCCTGTCCGTCTGGTTTGCGTTCGCGGCGGCGATCGGCATTCTTGCGCGGCGGGCGATGCGGGCTGAAAGCCCGGGAATGTCGGGGAACCGGTCTGCGGATCGGGCTGCAGGCCGGTTCGCCGCGATCGCCGCGGCGGCGGTTGCGTGCTACGCCGTCTGGGTCGTGATCGGCCAAAATGTCGACAAGCCTCGTCACGTCATCCCCGTCGCGCTGGCGATGTTGTTCGCGTGCGCGTGTGTTGCGCTCGGGCATGTCCGGCGGCTGCGGCGGGCGGACCTACGCACGGCGGCTGCTGTGCTGGCGCTTGCCGTCGCCGGTGTCCAGCTCGTGGTCGGTGCCCAAGCCGTCCGGCGGCAGGCGGAAGAGATGCCGGCGGTCGTGCAGATGGCGGAAGCCGTGGCGCGTTTGCCCGGCCCGGTCAAGCTGTATACGTGGGAAGAAACGAGAGTGCTGGAATTTTTGCAGGTACCTTTTTTCCACGAGCGGGTGTATACGTATCGCCCCGCTTTGCTCCGGGAAGAAGCGAAAACGCGGCGCGTGCTTTTAACCGATCACGTGCTGGAAGGTTGGACGCGGCAGGATCCGGATGCGGCCGAGCATGTGCGGGAGCTGTTCCGGTTCCGCTCGTCCGGGCTGTGGGACCCGGTCTACGGATCCGTCGTTGTTTACGAATGGGTCGAACGGGCGGCTCTGCATGAAACGGGACGTGCCGGAGCAAACTAACGGCGACACCGGTACAAGGGGTGAACGCCATGCCTTCGGACTCGCAGGCGCAGCGCCGCCAGGAGCGGAAAAACCGCAACGTCCGCGAAACGGCCGCGCCGGACAAGAAACAAGACGGCCCGAACCGCCCTTCGACCTGAGCGCGCTTCGGGACGATCCCGAACTGGATCCGTTCGAGATCGAGTTTTTGCCGGAATTCCGGGAGGGACGGCGGCCGCGCGGGCCGTTCGTCAACTCGAGCGGTGTCGTGATCGGCGACCATCTGTACGCGTCGCCGCATTCGCCGCTCGAACGGTGGAGTCGCGATACGGACCCGGCCGTTATGGCGGGTGACGAGTGGGTCCATCCGTTCAAGGACATCGGGTTTCGTTCCGACGAAAACCGCGCGCTGTTTGAGCGCGGAGAGCCGCCGTCGCGGGCGGGCGAAAGGTTTTCCCATCCGCAGGAGGACACCGCGTACGGCGCGTATGCGCCGCGGGAAGACAGCGAATGATGCGGGGGCGGCGGGGGTTGTTCGGATCGGCGGGAAGTGCTGAAAAAAGCCGGGGTGACCGGCTTTTTTCTTTATCGCATATGTGCATCGATTGCGCTCCGCAATCGGTGGGCAACCGTCCTCGGATCGCGCAGCTCGGCTTCATCGAACGACAGTCGCTGCATACGCTCGTCGAGCTCCAGCGCCGACTCGAGCATGCCGAGTAAGCCTCTCGCCCGCCGGTCGATTTCCAGCCACACGTCGACGCCCGTCGGCCGCAGGAAAAACACGAGTTCGAGTTCTTCCAGGCGGCCGCGATAGGCGGGCGGCGGGGCGAACTCGAATTCTTGAACAAACGGCAACCGGCCGCCGAGGCGCGAAGCGTATTCGCACTGGGCCTTGCGCAGCCGGAAGCCGAGCGATTGAACGGCGTCGAGAACGGCCTGTGCATAGGGATGCGGGTCGACTTCGATGTGATCATGGTCGGTCGGGTCGACGGCGTTGTCGATGTCCAGGCCGGTTTTCAGCCAGACCGGCGTCCCGCCGCGGGTCGTCGGCGTATCGAGCGGCAGTACGAAGGAGAAGGGAAGGTCGATCGTTTCATTCGGCCGGACGACGAGCGGTTCGGTGATCCGGAATTTGCCGATGATCGCGGTTTGCGGAATTTTGTGATCGTCTTTCTCGACGATGTACCGGGTCATCAGTTGCAAATAAATGCCGTCGATCCGTTGTTCGACCGATCCGCCGCGGATGAAGACCGTTCCGCGCACTTCGTCGCCGGGTCTTAGGCGCGGCGTTTCGAGCCGCGTGTCGACTTTAGCCGCGCCGATGCCGACGCTGGCCAGCATGCGCTGGAAGAAGGACATGACGATTTCCTCCCGTATGAAAAGGACTTCACCTCTTTTCTACGCACCGGCCGCCGCGCAGTTTCATCGGGTCCGAAAGCCGAAACGATAATCTTTCCCCATTTTTTGATGATCCGCTGTTTGGATTTCACCGCTCAGGACAACAGTAATGCCGTCGCCTGATCCCCATAAACCTTTCGGATCAGAAAATTGTATCGTCAGCCGCTTGTTATTTTTGTCATAATGATATGAAAAAATGTTGCTTATATTCTGTTCAAAATGTTTTCCTGTGTGAATACTAATATTTTTAGAGTTGAGAGAAGCAGGATCCATATCATATTTAAAATTTATGATAATGGGAGATTGTTCATGAACATCAGTTTCGCCGTCTTGTGGTGAAGTCGATAGAATCCATGTGTTATGATCTTTTGAACTGCAAGAGGATGTAAATATAAGTAATAAGAGAATAAGTAACTTCCGAAACATTTATATTTCTCCTCCATCAGTCCATTATTGGTAAACCCAATTGAAAGTAACGTTTACATAATCATTCCCCGTCATTCCTAAACCGTAAAATAACGCATCTGAAAGATCAATTTCAGCACCAGTATTTCTCAAGTTCGTCGGATAAATAGGATTATTCTTGTTATTATGAACTTGTGTTCCTGGATTATTATCATTTATGTATCTTTCTTTAAAATATGAGCCGTTATAGATTATAGGATGTGAGCTTGTCCAGCCATTATGAAAATTATTTGTAAATGCAGACCAAGCTTCCGAATACCCTCGACTTAAATCTCCATATCCTTCATACCCCCAATTATCTCTCAATCTATATTGATAAGGCGGATAAGGAACATAATAATAATTTAGATTCCAATAATCATCACTATCATTAAAAGGACCAATATCCCATACAGGAACGTTATTGAAAGTTCTTGTTTGTCCATTTTTCGTATAGCTTATATTTACAGTATAGGTATTATCCCTATCGTTAGCATTGAGAGATTTTCTACTCGGCAAAGCAACAAAAATATCATTTGGCTTGATTAGATGGCCATTTGCTGTTGTGTTGCCGATTAGTCCTTCTCTGCTTGCTTTTAAAATTGCTGAAAAAAGCGTAGAAGATGCTGCTGCAAAAAATGATTCAGATTGCATATTAGTTAAGTTTTCTGATAAGAAACCCTCTTTTCTTAACATATTCTTTATGTTTTCTCCATCATGCTTTTTTATCTTGCTAAATAACTCTTTGTCTTTAGAAGATGCTTTAGTTAATTTTATTCCCAATCTCTTTAAGAAAGAAGAGGAATTCTCACTGGTTATGAGGGTTACTCTATACTGAAAATAGTAGAAAACATCAAAGAAATTAATTTGATATTGGTTTCGATCATCTGCAAGTTGCCATTCAGTCCATCTTATTTTATCCTTGCTGGCTCGAGCCTCAACTATGGTTCCATGATCCGCAACCGTTTTTTGATTGACAATAAAACGGGCGCTCGTGAATTCTATTCCGGGAGCAATAATGTTTGAGACAATCATTGCATATCTTTTCGCTTTTTCATAAATTTTCGGGGGGGTTGTTTCAGTTTTGATTATAATTGTTCCATCAGAAGTGATTTCCGCATTATAGCTATAATCATGACCAGCAGCTTTAAGATCATCAGTTGTTAAATTTATTGTTCCATTTTCGTCAATCTGTTCCGTTTTCTCTCCAAAGGCGATAGAATAAATGATAAAAAAACTAGCAAATAATATAACAAATATAACCTTAGGACGAGTTATATTTTTCATCAAAAAGCCCTCCCTTCAAGTATAAAAAAAGTGAAATACTTCTCCGTTCATTCTATTCCATTTCCAAACGGCTGTCAACATTGTTCATTGAAAAATTTTTTAATTAGAATAAGCTGTTTCTTTCATATGTACAACCGCCCTCCCGCGAAAATGTCCTGCAAGCATCCTCTTAATCAGCTGCGGAATGTCGTCCATCATTATATCGGCGGCAATCAGGTCGAGTCGAGGCGGCTTCCAGGGACCGGCGAGCAAACGCCAGATTTCCTTTCGAACGCCCATGTCGGTGTAGACCGAGTCGATACCGAGCAGTCCGACACCGCGCAAAATAAACGGGTATACCGTCGTCGCCAGTTCCGCCCCGCCGGCAAGACCGCACGCGGCGACCGCGCCGCCGTACCGGATCGATGCGAGCACGGCGGCGAGTACCCCGCCGCCGACGGTGTCTACGGCGGCTGCCCAGCGCTGAGAGCGGAGCGGTTTCGGTTCGCCGGCCGTCAGCTCTTCACGCGGCACGATTTCGCTTGCGCCGAGGGCGAGCAAATAGGGGCGCGCGTCCGGCTTGCCCGTCGCGGCGACGACGTCGTACCCGAGACCGGAGAGAATCTGGACGGCGATACTGCCGACGCCGCCCGTCGCGCCGGTGACGAGCACCGGTCCGCGGTCGGGCCGAAGGCCGTAATGTTCGAGCGCGCGGACGCAGAGCGCCGCGGTGAAGCCGGCCGTGCCGAGCGCCATCGCCTCGCGGAGCGTCAATCCTTCGGGCAGCGGGACGGCCCAGTCGGCAGGAACGACCGCCCATTCGGCGAAACCGCCGTGGCGTAGGACGCCGAGCTCGTACCCCGTGGCGATGACGGCGTCGCCTTCGCGGAAGCGGCTGTCTCGGGACGCTTCCACCGTACCGGCCAGATCGATGCCGGGGACAAGGGGGTATCGCCGGATGATGCGGTCGGGAATCGTCGCCGCCAGAGCGTCCTTGTAGTTGACGGACGACCAGGCGACGCGGATGAGCAGTTCGCCTTCGGCCGGCTCTGGGACGGGGACACGCCGTCGGACGAGTCGCACGCCGCCGTCGTCCGAACGTTCGGCCACCCAGGCGTCGGAGAGCGTCATGTTCCATCACCATTTTCAGTATATCACGACGGACTTCGAATCGGATGATCTCGGGCCCTTGACTTTCTGGTAGTTAAATGATTTAATTTTTGAAGTGTATAAATTTTCGGGGCGAAGACGAAAGGAGGCGACAAGTGTGCGGCGACCGACGGAAGAGACGGGCGATCGTGCGGGCGGGCCGACGCCCGATCGCGTCGAACGGTTCCAGGCGGCGCTCATGTCGCTCGTGCGGCAGCTCCGGCCGGAGTCGGCGCGTCTGGCGGGCTTGGACATTACGCCCCCGCAGTTTTTTCTTTTAAAAATGGTCGCCTGCGAACCCGGCATGACGGTCGGCTCGCTCGCCGAGCGGTTGGACGTCAGCCCTAGTGCGATCACCGTCATGGTCGACCGGCTGGTGGCGCGCGGTTACGTCAGGCGCGAACCGGACGAGCGCGACCGCAGGGTCGTGCGGCTGACTGCGACCGACGCCGCATCGGATGTGCTCCAGCGGGTCGAACGTGCGTACAAAACGATGCTGGCGCAGCGTCTTTCGCTTTTACGTGAAGAAGAGATAGAACAATTAATAAAATATATGGAAATCATATCCGAAAGGAGAGAAACCGAATGACGACCGAACACGCGGCGTATTCGAAAAAAGGCGTGCTGATCGCCGGCCTGCTTCTGGCGATGCTGTTCGGCGCGTTGAACGCGACGATCGTCGGCACGGCGATGCCGCGCATCGTCGGGGAGCTCGGCGGTCTGCATCTGATGACGTGGTTGACGACGGCCTATATGCTTGTGGCGACCGCGATCGTGCCGATCGCCGGCAAACTGGCCGACTTGCTCGGCCGGCGCGTCGTCTACGTGACCGGTCTGCTCGTGTTCATCGCCGGCTCGGCGCTGTGCGGCGCGGCGCAGACGATCCATCAGCTGATCGCGTTTCGCGCCGTGCAGGGGCTTGGCGGCGGCATTATGATGCCGATGGCGCTCATCATCATCGGCGACTTGTTTTCCGGCAAAGAACGGGCGCGGTGGCAGGGCGTGTTCGGCGGCATGTTCGGCCTGGCGTCGGTCATCGGGCCGCAGCTCGGCGGCTGGATCGTCGACGCGTGGAGCTGGCGCGGCGTGTTTTACATCAATTCGCCGCTCGGTCTGCTGGCGATGGCTTTGATCGCGATCGGCCTCGGTCCCCACAAGAAGAGCGAACGGCCGAAGTTCGACATCGCTGGCATGTTGACGATGACGGTCGGCGTCGTCAGCTTGTTGCTTGCCTTGACGTTGGGCGGCAAGGAATACGCGTGGGATTCTTGGCAAATTATTGGCTTGTTCGCGTTGTCCGCTGTTTTTCTGGCGCTGTTTGTTGTCGCGGAAAATCGAGCGGCGGATCCGGTGCTGCCGATCCGGCTGTTCCGAAGCAAAACGTTTTCGGTCGTCAACGCGATCGGGTTTCTGATGAGCGTCGGCATGTTCGGGTCGATCATGTTCGTGCCGTTTTTCCTGCAGGGCGTCGTCGGCATCAGCCCGTCGGCGTCGGGCACGGCGATGACGCCGATGATGCTCGCGCTGCTCGTCGCCAGCGTCGTCGGCGGACAGCTCGTGCAGAAGATCGGCGTGCGCGCCCAGATGGCGCTCGGCATGGCGGTGAGCGCGGCCGGATTTGCGCTGCTTGCCACGATGGACGAATCGACGACGCTCTGGACGGCGACCGTGCACATGATCGTGCTCGGATTCGGCGTCGGCCTCGTCATGCCGCTTCTGACGCTGGCGCTGCAGGAAAGTTTTCCGAAGACGGAGCTGGGCGTCGTCACCGCGTCGAGCCAGTTTTTCCGCCAGATCGGCGGTGTGTTCGGCATGACGGTGCTCGGTGCGGTGATGAACCATCAGTCGTCGGTCGATCTGTCCGAAAAGCTCGGCCCGGTTCTGCAAAAGCTTCCGCCTTCGCCGCTGGTGGACGAGGTGGCGAAAAAAATCGCCGAGGAGCCGCAGGATTTGTACGGCGTTTTGCTGAGCCCCGAAGCGCTCGCCAAAATTCCGGAGGCGATGGCGCGGACGTTCGTGCCGATTTTGAAATCGGCGATGGTCGACGCGCTGCATCACGTGTTCTGGTGGGGGTTCGCGTTTGTGGTGCTCGGCGCGCTGCTGACCGGGTTCGTCGGCAACATCCGGTTGTCCGACCGGCGCGGGGAAAAGCGCGCGGACGTCGGCGCTGCGGTTCCCGCGGGAAATGAATGATGCGTTGGGCGCGAATTTTGGCGGGAAGCAGACGGCCGTCGCGGCGTGCGGCGGCCGTTTTAAGCGGACTTGATTTCGAACAGATGTTCTGGTAGAATGACGGTGAGCGTCGCCGAAAGTGTCGTGAGGCGAAAGGAGATCATGACGAAGATGTCGAAATGAGGAAAGAAAGGAGGATAGGAGAGGAGGGAATTGATTTGCCTGAAATTCGCGACCCTATTCATGGATTTATTGAATTAAGCGACGAAGAGATGGAAATCATCGATTCCGCTCCCTTTCAGCGATTAAGGCGTATTCGGCAGCTGGCCACCACTTATTTGGTATACCCGTCCGCGGAACATACCCGTTTTCCGCATTCGCTCGGCGTCATGCACGTCGCGACCCTAATCTTCGACAAGGTGATTCAAAAGCAGAAGAGGGATGGTGTGCTGGACTGGAATCAGGAACAAATTGATGCCTATCGTCAAAAGTTGAGACTTGCCGCTCTTCTTCACGATCTGGGGCACGGTCCGTTTTCCCATCTGGGCGATCGTTTGTTTCATCCTTCCGTGAAGACGCATGAAAATATGGCGGCCAAACTGGTCGAAGAAACGGAACTTGCGGAAAAGATCGATCGTATCGGAGAGAAACACGGTTTTAACGCCAAACATATCGCCTCGCTGATCCGCGGAGCGGTCTTTAAAGCAGAGGATCAGTTGCTGGTCAGTATTTTCGCGTCTGAGCTGGATGCCGATAAAATGGATTATCTGTTGAGAGACTCTTTGTTTGCCGGCGTGAAATACGGATATTTCGACCTGGATCGGGTTTTGAACGTCGTCAATCTTTTTCCGAAAGACGGGACATGGTTGCTCGGTTTCGAAAGCGACGGTCTTGAAGCAGTCGAGGCATTAATATTGGCAAGATATTTTATGTATAAACAGGTTTATTTCCATAGAACCAGAAGAATGTACGACTATATTCTAGAAAAGGTAGTAAGAGGATTTCTGAAGGATAAATTTGGAGACGAGTGTTTTCCTCAAAACCCGGATGAATTCTTGTCTTTGGACGATGAATCGATCTTCCAATATGCCAAAGCGTCTTCTCAGAAGAACTCATGGGCCGGACGCTTCCTGAGACGTGAACATTTCCGGGAAGTTTGGTCATCGGATCGGCTTGCGGATACATTTGCCGACTCTCGGGAATATGATGAACAGGTTGCTCAAATGCTTAAAGGATACTACAAGGAAGATCAGGTATTCGTGGACCGGTTCGTCAAAGCTCCAATCCGGTTTGCGGATGAAGACAACAGCCCCACGATTCATATCATCGATCGAAAAGACCAGACGGTTACGTATTCGTTGCGGGAAATGGCGTCGGTCGTTTCCAAACTGGAAGATCCGATATATGTGTTTCGAGTATATGCAGAAGAAAAGATAGCACAGGATGTCTATTATCGTATCAAGAAAATATACCATGTTTTTAAAAAATAAATCAATTTTATTATGAAAGGAGTAAAAAACGATGATCCTCGAGGCCGCAGTCGCTTGCCTCGCCCGACGCAAAGGCGAAATCTACGGAAAAAAGGCGTTTCAGAAGTACATGTATTTTCTTTCGTCTCGCGGAGTTCCGCTGCCGCTGACGTTCCGCATCTATCATTTCGGACCGTTTTCCCGTGAGCTCGACGAACAGATGGAACATTTCGAAATGCTGGGGGCGATTCAGACACGTCTTCGGGAAGGGGGCAGATCGGGTGCATCGCCTTATGTCGTCATCACGCCCGGCAAGAACGCGGATGAAATTATCGGCGGAGCCGATGAGTTCGTGGAGTGTTACGGCCCGGTGATTGAAGACGTCGTGCGGCGGTTGCCCTCGGAGCCGCTCGAGCTCGAGCTTTTGTCTACCGTCCATTTCGTCGCCGAATCGATCCGTGCCCTGTCGGGAAGTAATTTTTCCGACAAAAAGGAGACTGTCTCCGAGGTGCTGAAGATCAAGAAAGACAAATTCGACGAATCGAAAGTTTCGGCCGCTTTCGACGATCTGGTGAAATGGGAATGGCTCCCCGCTCCGGCGACTGGTGAATCGCCGCGCGGAGCGGTATAATGATGTATCATATGCGCGTGCGTACGCGCGAACATGCGGCGAAAGGCCGATCAATACGGAGGGGTGCCGACATGGCGATGACATATGAGGAATACATGCGTGAGATCGTTCAGCCGATGCGCGACGAGCTGACGCGGATCGGGTTCATCGAGCTGAGGACACCGGAGGAAGTCGTCGAACATTTCGAAAAGGCGAAAGGAACGGCGCTCGTCGTCGTCAACTCGGTATGCGGCTGCGCGGCGGGCCAATGCCGGCCGGGCGTAGCCAAGGCGCTTCAGCACGACGTCGTGCCGGATCATCTGTTCACCGTCTTCGCGGGACAGGACAAGGAAGCGACGGCCAAGGCGCGGGAGTATTTCCTGCCGTATCCGCCGTCGTCGCCGTCGATCGCGCTGATGAAAGACGGCAAGCTGGTGCACATGATCGAGCGGCATCAGATCGAAAACCGCACGGCTGACGAGATCGCGCGCGAGTTGACCGCGCTGTTCGACCGGTATTGCCGGAACTGAAGAGGAGGCATCCGGCGGTCGCGCGGGCGAGCGGGACGGATGAAAACGTTGCGCGGCGGGGAGGCACCATGAGCGGGCAGCTTCAACAGGAGATTATTCGGCGTTTCGGCGTTAAGCCGGTCATCGACGTCGACGAAGAAATTCGCCGGCGAGTGGATTTTCTAAAGGAACACGTCGTCCAAGCGCGGGCGGCCGGCTTGCTCATCGCCATCAGCGGCGGCGTCGACAGCGCGGTGACGGCCGGGCTCTGCAAGCGGGCGACGGACGAGCTGTCGCGGGAGACCGGGCGCGACTATTGGACCGTCGGCGTGTTTCAGCCGTACGGCGAGCAGCCGGACATCGAGGACGCGTATGAGGTGGCGCGAGTGTTCGGCCTGACGCATACGGTGGAGACGAACATCCGAGACGCAGTCGACGAAATCGCGCTCGAGGCGGAATACGCGCTCAAAAAACTCGGGCTTCCCCGCCATCTCAGCAAGGAAGCCAAAGGCAACGTCAAGGCGCGCACGCGTATGGTCCTCCAGTACGCCTTGGCAAACGAGCTGAACTTGCTCGTCGTCGGGACAGACCATGCATCGGAGGCGGTCACCGGCTTTTTCACGAAATGGGGCGACGGCGCGGTCGATCTGACGCCGCTCAGTTCGCTGAACAAGCGCCAGGTGCGTATGCTAGCCGAACGGCTCGGCGTGCCGCGGCGGATTATCGAGAAGGCGCCGACGGCCGGGCTTTGGGAAGGCCAGACCGACGAGGGCGAGCTCGGCATTCCTTATGAGGCGAACAGCGATTACCTCGAAGGCAAAGACATCGATCCGGTGATCCGCGAGAAGCTGGAGCGCCAATATTTGCGCACCGAGCACAAACGGTCGCCGATTCCGGGGATTTGACGAAATCGGTCGTTTCGATTTCGGTTATAGACCCAGAGTTTCCAACGTCCGCTCGGTGCGGAGGACGATGTCTTCCGCCTGCTCCGGTGTCGTGCAGAGCGGCAGCCAATAGTATAGCGTGTCGCCGAGCGGGCGCAGGATCAGCCCTTCCTTCAGTCCTTCGAGGTAGACGCGGAATCCGGCGCGCTCGCGGAAGTCGAAACGCTCGCCGGTCGTTTTGTCGCGATACAGGTCGAAAGCTGCGATCATGCCGAGATGTCGGACGCTCGCGACGTGCGGTCGACGGCGCAGGCGCTCCAGTGCGGCGGCGAGCGTCTCGGCGGTTGCGCGCGCGCGTTCTAGCACTGGTTCTTCCCGGAACATCCGCACGTTTTCCAATGCGGCGGCGGCGGCGATCGGATTCGCGGTGAAGCTGTGGCCGTGGAAGAACGTCTTCATCGTCTCGTAATCGTCGTAAAAAGCGCGATAAATCTCTTCTGTTGCCAGCGTGGCGGCCAGCGGTAAGACGCCTGCGGTCAGCCCTTTCGAGACGCACATCAAGTCGGGCGAGACGCCGGCGTGATCGACGCCCCACATTCGGCCGGTGCGGCCGAAGCCGACGGCGATTTCGTCGGCGATCAGGTGAACGCCGTGGCGGGCCGTCAGTTCGCGCAGCGCGCGAACGACGTCGGCGGGATAGATGATCATGCCGCCGGCAGCCTGTACCATCGGCTCGAAAATCAGCCCGGCGATCCGGCCGGCGGACCGTTCCAGCACGTCCGCGACGGCGTCGACGGTCGCGCGCGCCGCATCGGCGATGGCGTCGGGCGACGGATCGGGCGTTTTCCAGGGATTCGGCGACGGAACTCTGATTGTCTCGAACAACAGCGGTCGAAACGCCGCATGGAACAGATCGACGCCGCCGACGCTGACCGCGCCGATCGTATCGCCATGGTAGCCGTTTTCAAGACAGACGAAAACCGTTTTTTCGGGACGGCCGACGTGCCGCCAATACTGAAACGACATTTTGAGCGCGACTTCGACCGCCGTCGAGCCGTCGTCGGAGTAGAACACTTTCGTCAGCCCCGGCGGCGCGACGGCGAGCAGTTCGGCGGCAAGGTCGATCGCCGCGGGGTGGGTCAGGCCGCTGAACTGGACATGATCCATCCGCTCGAGCAAGTCGCCGATCGCGCGCATGATGCGCGGATGGCGGTGGCCGTGGACGTTGACCCACCACGACGAGATCGTGTCGTAATAACGATTGCCGTCGGCGTCGTACAGAAATACGCCATCCGCCCGCTCGATCAGCACGTGGTCGAGCGTTTCATAATCTTTCATTTGGGTAAAAGGATGCCAGACCGTGCGGCGGTCAAGCTCCAGGTAACGCGCTTTGTCTTGGACGTTCATCGGTGGGCGGACCTCCTTGCCCGGACTTGTCGGTTTTTGTCCGACCATCATCTTACCACAAAATACGGCCGGGTCGACAGGGCCCGGGCCCGGCGAGGCGGTCTTGTCCGTATAATCCGTTTCGGACGCGGAATCCTAACGTTCGGAAAGGCGGTGTGACGCCGATGGCGAACGTTTGGATTCCGCTTGCGGTTTTTGCGGCGGTCTGCGCAGCGGGTGGAGCGCTGAGCGCGCTGTGGGTGAGCCGGCAGCAGGCGTCCGAACGGGATACGGACCAGCCGCGCTCGGTCGTCAGGCATTACTGGCTGCTCAATCCGGTGCTCTGGCCGTATGCGCTGTTCGTGGTCGGAGCGGCGGCGTTGGCGGCTTTTCTGTTCTGGTATTACGGGTTTTCGCGGGTCGAGTAGCGGCGAAAAATTCGCGGGGGTCCTTCAAGAAAGGCGGGTAATCGGCTTGAAATCGCGCTATTATGTTTCCGTCCAAAATCGAAAAATATTGCAAAATCGCAGCGACGACACGTACGAATTCGAGATCGAAGCAACGCGGGATGAAGTCGACCGCCTGCAGGAAATGTTCAACGATTTGGCTGACGCCGACGACGCTTCATTTTTCCGTGCGCATGCCCCGGCAATCCAGTATCACGAGGATAGGCCGAACGACGTCTACGACGCGGTGCTGCGCGACATTTACCGCACCATTCGGCGGCTCGGCACGGAAGAAACGCGAAAGCGGATCGAGGGGATGGAGATCGCTTCGGAGTGATTTGATATAGGCGGCCGTCGTCACGTCGCCGGACCGTTCTGCCCGCCCGGCAAACCGTCGTGGCGGTAACGCCGGGCGTATTCGCGCGGCGGGACCCCGGCGATTTTTTTGAAGATGCGGCTAAAGTAAAATTCGTCTTCGTATCCGACGCTGCGGGCGATCGCTTTAAGCCGGTAGTCGGAAAGCGCGAGCAGTTCTTTCGCCCGGTCGATGCGCAGGTGGGTCAAATATTCGATCGGGCTGTAGCCGACGTATTTCTTAAACATGCGCGAGTAGTGGCTGACGCTTAAACCCGCCATTTGCGCGAGCTGTTCGAGTTTCAACGGTTCCTGATAGTGCTGGATCATGTAGTCCTGAGTCCGCTCGATGGCGGCGGTCGTGTCGCCTGCTGCCTGCTGGGCTCGGAAATCCTGAATTAACTCGAAAAAAAATTCATAGAGTAAAATTTTTCGCCGGAGGGCAATCAGGTGCCCGCGCTTTTTCCAAAGCGCGTCGAGTTGTTCCATCAGGTAAATGAGCTGGGGGGCGTTTTGCACGGCATACATGCCGGCCAGCGGAAACGGCGTTTCGTCCGCTCCGCGATAAATCCACTGTTCTTTGTCCTCGTACGCTTCCGCATACCGGAACCGCAAGAAATAGTATTCCAACGGATGTTCAGGATCGGCGCTCCGTTCGACGTTCATGCCGGGAAGGAAGAAAAACAGTTTTCCCGGTTCGGCGGGGTAGACCGTGCCGTTGATCGAAAACGTCCCTTTGCCCCTGACGATCAGCCAGAACGAATGGTGTTTGATGCGGTGCGCCGCTTGGCGCCAGTCCGGCTCGCACTTGCGGTGGCCGACGAGCAGAATCGAAAACACCATTCGATTCAGACGAGCGGCGAGTTCGCCGGGAGTAAGCATCGCGGTTCCCCCTCTTGACGTCGATTTCATTATAGCGCGGTTTTGACTATAATTGAACTGATGGAACTGGAGCGTTTTTTCACAGGCCGACTGCTCGACTGGTACCGCCGGCACAGGCGTGATTTGCCGTGGCGTCGGACGCGCGACCCGTACCGCATCTGGGTGTCGGAGACGATGCTGCAGCAGACGCGCGTAGAAACGGTCATACCGTACTACGAGCGGTTTCTGGAACGGTTTCCGACGGTCGCCGATCTGGCGGCGGCGCCCGAAGCGGACGTGCTGAAGGCTTGGGAGGGGCTCGGCTACTATTCGCGGGCGCGGCGTTTGCACGAGGCGGCGAAGGTGATCGTGGAGCGTTACGGCGGCGTTTTTCCGGACGATGCAGCGGCGGTGGCCGCTTTGCCTGGCGTCGGGCCGTATACGAAGGGTGCAGTGCTGAGTATCGCGTTCGGGCGGCCGGAACCGGCCGTCGACGGTAACGTGATGCGCGTGTTGTCGAGGTTTTTCCTGATCCGCGACGATATCGCGAAGCCGGCGACGCGGGAAAAGATGGAGGCGCTGGCGCGCAGGCTCATTCCGGAAGATGCGGCGGGTGATTTCAATCAGGCGCTGATGGAGCTCGGCGCAACGGTCTGCGTGCCGAAGGCGCCGACCTGTCTCGTCTGTCCGGTGATGGAGCGGTGCGGCGCTTATCTGGCCGGAGAGGAAGAGGAGCTGCCGGTGAAGGCGAAGGCGAAGCCGCCGAGGACGGAACGTCGGCTGGTCGCGTGGATCGTCGACGGCGAGGGGCGACTTTTGATTCGGCGGCGTCCGGAGCGCGGGCTGTTGGCTGGGATGTGGGAATTGCCGCATGTGGAGGCGCGACCGTCGTCGGGTGCGGATGTCGCGGCGGGTGAAGCGGCGGTGAAGCCGTCTGAGGCAGTTGCGGAGTCGGCGGCGGGGTACGGCGACGAAAGCAGGCATGAGGCGCTTTTGTTGGCCGAAGCGATTTTTGCCGAGACGGGTTTGCGCGTGTCGCCGGGAGCGCGGGTTTGGCGGACGGATCACGTTTTTTCACATTTGCGATGGTTTTTGGAAGTTTATGCTTGTGTTCTGGAAACCGAAGACGGCGATGGGGAAAAGCGTTTGCCCGCAGATTATCGATGGGCGGCGTTTTCCGAGCTGGGCGCGTATACGTTTCCGAACGCGTTCGGGCGCATCCTTTCCGAGTTGGTGCAATCGCCGTTTGGAGCGGGTGCAGGGGGGCGGCCGCGGTGACCGGGGTGCATGCGAAATATCCGGAGGCGTATGTTGCGTTTCTTGTGGAGTTTCATGCGACACGCGATTACTTCGAATGTCACGAGATTATGGAAGAGCATTGGAAATCGCATCCCGGCGATCCGTTTACCGACGCCTGGATCGGGTTGTTGCAAGTGGCGGTGGCGCTTTATCATGAGCGGCGCGGCAACGTCGAGGGGGCTCGCAAATTGTTGACGGCGGCGCTTGGACGCTTACGCGAGTCCGATCTCGACCGGCTCGGACTGGACGGCCGCGATACGATCGAGCGGGTACGGCGGCGTTTGGAACGGCTAGAGGCTGCGAAGCCGGAAGAGGCACCGGCATACGCCGATCTCGATCTACCGGTGCGCGATCCCGAGTTGAAGCGTTTGTGCACGGAAAAGTGCGCGGCGCTGGGGCTGGTGTGGGGGGCGCCGAGCGACCCGGCGGCCGACGCGCTCTTGCATAAGCACGCGCGGCGCGACCGGACCGCCGTCGTCGAGGCGAGGCTTGCAGCATGGCGGCTGCGCCAGGAGCGGCGGAGGGAAAACGGCGCCTCCGACGGCTGAAAGCGTCTGACGGCCGTGCAAAAAAGGGCGGGAATTTCCCGCCCTTTTTCCATACAGTCATACAGTGGCCGTCTGTGCGCCGCACGGCGAATCGGCGGCAGGCCCGCCCGGTCATTTGCCGGCGACGGCGGCTTCGTACCGGCGGCCGACTTCGTCCCAGCGGACGACGTTCCAGAATGCGGCGATGTAGTCGGCGCGGCGGTTTTGGTATTTCAGATAATAGGCGTGTTCCCAGACGTCGAGGCCGAAAATCGGCGTCAAGCCTTCCATCAGCGGGTTGTCCTGGTTAGCAGTGCTGTGGATGACGAGTTTGCCGTTCTTGTCGACGCTGAGCCACGCCCAACCGGAACCGAACCGGCCCATCGCGGCTTTCGTGAAGTCTTCCTTGAATTTCGCGAATCCGCCGAGCTCGCGGTTGATCGCCTCGGCCAGCTTGCCGGTCGGTTCGCCGCCGGCGTTCGGGCCGATGATCTGCCAGAACAGCGTATGGTTGGCGTGGCCGCCGCCGTTGTTGCGCACGGCGGTGCGGATCGCTTCCGGCACGGCGTCGAGGTTCGAGATCAGTTCCTCGACCGTTTTGTTCTGCAGCTCCGGATAGTTTTCCAAAGCCGCGTTCAGGTTGTTGACGTATGTTCCGTGATGACGATCGTGGTGAATCATCATCGTCTGTTCGTCGATGTACGGTTCCAGCGCGTTATTGGGATACGGCAACGGCGGAAGTTGATGTGGCATGAGACGTTCCCCTCCTGCGGTTCGGAATTTTTCGCCATGACTACATTATCCCCCAATCGCGGCTGGAAATCAACCTGAGCGCGTGAACAGTGCGTCGACCGTGTTTACCGCCGGCTGAAACGCGACACGTTTGCCTGGCCTTGCTGTTCAGACCGGGGTGAACTGAGAACGGTAGCGGCCAAGAGATAAGGGGCCGCCGGATAGGTCCTTGTCAAGGCCGCCATAGTTCAATTGGGCGACGGCTCCTGCCCGTCCCGGCCGAACATCGGTCGAGCTGCTGACATTGCCTGCACAGGCTGCTAGCGAGCTTTCCGTTAGGACCGCTAGGCCCGAGACTTGCTCTAGATTCACCTGGCCCTCACCCGCTTGGGCTGGGGGCGCCTATTTTTCGTGATCCGAATCCCCATGTTTCTTTAATCCCTCATACAAGCTCTCTCTAAGGTGCGCCACTTCGTGATCTGAAAAGGGAACAACGAACGTTCTCGGTGGATGCGATACATTCAAATCAACCGGAATCCATCGGCCTATATCAATCCCTATTCCATCCAGTTCACGTTGCTCTTCTGGGGTTACGAAGACCATTCGGACGGAAAAGTCAGACACGTGCAACAGCGTCTCAGTTCCAGCGAGGAATTCATAGTCCCACAGGCGGTTTGAAGTAAATAAACTTCTCGATTCTGGGGTCAACAGTCCGAAAACCTCGATGGCGCCGCTCATGCCAGCCCATTCGGAAACTTTGATTTCATCTAATGATAGGAAATCGTCCTTTCCGCAACCCAATTCTTCATCACTGGGGAAACGAACCTTAAAGTATTCGGCTCGTTGAAGGTAAAACTCCAAAACAACCTGACATAAATCCTCAAAAAGACCGTCAATAAGATAGGCTTTTCTGATTTTCATTTACTAGTCCTCTTTCGGATCTTCTGGATACGGAAGCGGTGGAAGTTGATGCGGCATGTTCATTCCCCTCCTGGTTGATTGGAATTTTTCGTCATGTCATCATTATCCCCCAATCGCGGCGATAAATCATTTGCAGGGGACGGGGCGCGGATCGGCGGAGCCGAGGGTTTTGCCGGTGAAGCGGCCGCGTCATGGTGCGATTGGCCAGTCGAAAAGGAGTTTTTGAAAGAAGAGTGCCGAGTCGAACAGACGGCGAGGCGGATTTCTCGTGTCCGCATGTCAAAATTTTTTTAAACCCGCCGGAAGGATTTTCGCGAATTTTGTCGTATATCATACTTTGCGTTTTCTTTTTTCGCAGGCTCTCGGCGGGGGAGAAGGAGATCGGGCATGAAAATCCGTTCGTTTCGGTTGGCGGACTACGTGCAGGCGAGCGAGCTGTTCCGCGAGGTGTTGAGCGAGGCCTGTTTCGAGGAGACGATGAAGGCGTTCGGCCGGCAGCTGGCGTGGGACAGCGACCTGATTCTCGTCGCGGAAGTCGACGGGAAAGTCGTTGGGGCCATCATCGGGACGATCGACGAAGACGAGGGGTTTTACTACCGCATCGCCGTCGCGCGCGAACATCAGCGCAAGGGCATCGGCACGGCGCTCATTCAGGCTTTGCGCAACCGATTTTTGCAGCGGCGCGTGCGCAGGATTCGAGTGACCGTCGACGCGCACAACGCACCGGTGTTGCCGCTTTACGAGGCGGCGGGATATGGCCCGAAAGATTTTTTCCATTCCTGGGAGCGGCTCAAGATCGTGAGTGGCTGAGGCGGACGCTCGCGACGTTCCTGTCGAATCGTCGAATAGAGCGGATCCGCGAAGGAAATAGGCGTAAGGAAAACATATCTTTCATCCGACTCGTTTCGGCTCGTTGCATTCGGATGGAAGATATGTTTTTCTATTATTAGCCCTGTTTTAGCCCTGTCTCGGCCCTGTCGGTGCAAAGGGCCCGAAGGCGGCTTTCAAAGCAGGAAAGGAGCGGTCGCATGGAGCAACTCGAGCGATATATCATTCGAAGCCTGAAGCACGACGGCCGCCTTCATCGGGCATGGCTAGAAAACTGGAGAATTCCAGAAACGGCGCTTCCGGCCGCGTGGACGGCGTCCGATCCGCCGATGATCGTGTTCGTCAACGATCAGACGCCGATCGTCGAGTCGGACGGCCATGAGCGAATCAGCCGCGTCCCGTCGGTCGTGTATTTTATGGAAAACTGCTGGTACAACGTCGTCTGCCTCTTGGAAAATGGCGGGCGTGTCCGGTATTATTGCAATCTTTCGTCGCCGGCGCGCAGGTCGGCGGGCGAAATCACGTACGTCGACTACGATCTCGACGTGTTGGTCGACGAGAACGGGGAGGCGCACGTGCTCGACGAGGACGAGTTCGAACATCACCGACGGCAATTCCGCTACGGCGCCGACGTCGAGCGCAACGTCCGCCTTGGGCTGAACGAGTTGCTCAGGCGCATCCGAACGCGTGACAAGCCGTTTTCCGATGAAGTTTGCCGTCGCGTTTACGGCTGGTGGCGCGAGCGGGGGCGTCCGCGATGAAAGAAGTGCGCATTTACACGGACGGCGCTTGTTCGGGTAATCCCGGTCCCGGCGGGTGGGCGGCGGTGCTCTTTTACGGCGACCGGCGAAAAGAGATTTCCGGCGCTGAGCCGTCGACGACGAACAACCGGATGGAGCTGACGGCCGCGATCGAGGCGCTCAGGCGGTTGAAGGAGCCGTGTTCCGTCCGCCTGTTCACTGATTCGGCGTACCTGGTCAACGCGTTTCGGGAAAAATGGGTGGAGAAATGGGTGCAAAACGGCTGGCTGAACAGCAGGGGCGAGCCCGTCGACAACCGCGACCTGTGGGAGGAGCTCGTTCGACTTTTGTCCGTCCATCGCGTGGAGTTCGTCAAGGTCAAGGGGCATGAGGACGACGAGTGGAACAACGCCTGCGACCGACTGGCGCGGGAGGCGATCCGCAAGCTGGTTGAGCCTTGAGGAAAGGAGGACGCATCGTGGACGGCGCGGTCGTGTGCGCGGACGTCGACTGGGAGGCGCTGAAGCAGGAAATCCGCGAGGCGGCGCCGTCGCTCGGCATCGATAAAATTCGCTTCGCGTCGGCCGATCCGTTCGTCGAACTGCGCGGCATTCTGGAACGGCATCGGGCGCTCGGACGCGAGTCCGGTTTCGAGGAGCCGGATCTCGACAAGCGGACACGTCCGGAGCTGTCGCTGCGCGGCGCGCGGTCGATCATCGCCGTTGCGGTCGCGTATCCGTCGAAGCTGCCGAACCCGCCGAAGTCCGAGCCGGGCGCCCGGCGCGGCATTATTTCTCGATCCGCCTGGGGCGAAGATTATCATCGCGTATTGCGCGACCGTCTGTCGCGTCTCGACGCGTTCGTCCGCGAGCGCGTGCCGTGGGCGGAGACGGTCTGGATGTCGGACACCGGCGTGCTCGTCGACCGGGCGGTCGCGGAACGCGCCGGCATCGGCTGGATCGGAAAAAACTGTTCGATCATCACGCCGGAATTCGGGTCGTGGGTGTTTCTCGGCGAAATGATCACGAATCTGCCGTTTTCGCCGGACGAGCCGGTCACCGAGGCGTGCGGCTCGTGCACGAAATGCATCGATTTCTGTCCGACCGGCGCCCTTGTCGGCCCGGGACAGCTCGACGCGAAGAAATGTCTGTCGTTTCTGACGCAGACGAAAGGGCCGATCGACGACGAATACAAGGAAAAAATGGGCAACCGCCTGTACGGGTGCGACACGTGCCAGATCGTTTGCCCGCACAACCGCGGCAAACATGCGGAGCACCACCCGGAATTCCGGCCGGACCCGGAAAAGGTCAAACCGCTGCTCATTCCGCTTCTGTCGATGAACGAACGCGTGTTCCGGGAAGCGTACGGCGCGAGTGCCGCATCCTGGCGCGGGCGCAAGCCGATCCAGCGTAACGCCGTCATCGCGCTCGGCAATTGGCGCGATCCGACCGCCGTTCCGCATTTGGCCCGCGTGCTGCGCGAGGACCCGCGGCCGGTGCTCAGAGGGACGGCGGCGTGGGCGCTCGGCAAGATCGGCGGCGACGAGGCGCTCCGCGCGCTGGAGGAAGCGCGGGCGGCGGAGACCGACGCGTACGCCGTGCGGGAAATCGAACGGGCGATCGCCCGGCTGAAAGGAGGCGCGGGCGATGCTGCTCCGGCTGGCGCGGACGGACAGCCCGATCGGTCCTCTGTTGCTTGTCCGCAGTGACGCGGGACTGTGCAGAGTCGATTTCGGCGAATGGGACGAGTGCGCGGCGGAGCTTCGGCGGTGGGCGAAGCGCTGGTACGGCGACGGCGTCCGATGGCGGGAAGACGAAGACGCGCTGACCGAGGAAATACGGCAACTGCGCGAATATTTTGCCGGCGCGCGGCGGGCGTTCGACCTGGAGCTCGATCTGCGCGGCACGCCGTTTCAGCTCGCCGTCTGGCGCGCCCTGTGCGGCATTCCCTACGGCGAGACGCGGTCGTACGGGGACGTCGCGCGGGCGGTCGGGCGACCGAAGGCGTGCCGCGCGGTCGGCGCGGCCAACCACGTCAACCCCGTATCGATCGTCGTGCCGTGCCATCGGGTGGTCGGCGCGGACGGGGCGCTTGTCGGCTACGGCGGCGGTCTCGACCGAAAAGAGCGGCTTTTGGCCTTGGAACGGGCAAACGGAGGGGACGGCCGTGAGGTATGTCAGCATTGACCAGGTGGAACCCGGGCAGTTTTTGGGCAAAACGATTTTCAATCATAACGGCACCGTGCTTTTGTCCGAAGGGGTTCAGTTGACGGTGGCGATGATCAGCACGTTGCGGCGGATCGGCGTGACGCATCTGTTCGTTCGCGACAAACATTTGGAAGACGTCGAAATTCCGGAAGTCGTCTCCGAAGAGACGAAGAGGCTCGTCATGGAGCGGATGGTGGAGACGTTCCAGGCGATTCGGTCGGGCAAAGACTTCAACACGCGCGCCATTGCGGTCAGCATCGACCGGATGATCGAAGAAATCATGCAGAACAGGGAGGTGCTTGTTCAACTTTCGGAAATTCGCACAAAAGACAATGCGATGTATATCCATGCGATCAACGTCAGCATGATGTCCGTTCTGACCGGCATCAATCTCGGCCTGAACCAGATGCAGCTCAAGGAACTGGCGATCGGGGCGCTCTTGCACGACGTCGGCAAGGTGGAGCTGATCACGGACGATGCGGCTCCCGATCCGAAGCTGCACCATACGTGGCGGGGGTTCGAACTGCTCAAGCACAAGCGCGAATTCAGCCTGCTTATCGCCCATGTGGCGCTGCAACACCATGAAACTCCGGACGGCGAGGGCGTGCCGCGGGGGCTGGAAGGCGAACAGATTCATCCGTACGCGAAAATCGTCGCCGTCGCCAACACATACGACAACCTGCTTCACCGCGGGCCGGCCGGTAAGCCGATGTTGCCCCACGAGGCGTGCGAATATCTGATGGCGTTGTCCGGCACGAAATTGGATCACGAGACGTTGATTCAGTTTTTGCGCATCGTCTCGGTTTATCCGACCGGCACCTGCGTCCGGCTGTCGACGCGCGAGACCGGCGTCGTCGTCGGCCAGCACCGCGGGCTGCCGGGACGGCCCGTCGTCCGGATCGTTCGGCAACGCGGAGAGGATGACTACGAAGTCAAAGAGATCGATCTGGCGCGGCATCCGACGATTTTCATCGAGCAGGTGATCACCTGAAGCGGACGAAGATCCGACAGAAGCGACGCCGGCCGGACGTCGCAGGGGGGAGCGAGTACATGGCGGAAATCCGGGAATATCGCAACGAATGGGTCCAGGCCAACCGGGAACAGCTGGAATATCACGTCCGCGAAATTCTCCGGCTGATCGGGGAGGACGTCGACCGGGAAGGCCTGCGCGACACGCCGGCCCGCGTCGTGCGCATGTTCGAGGAAATTTTCGCGGGTTATTCGGTCGACCCGCGCGAAGTGCTCGGCACGACGTTCGACGAGCGGCACGAGGAACTCGTCATCGTCAAGGACATCGTCTATTATAGCCAGTGCGAGCATCATATGGCACCGTTTTTCGGGAAAATTCATATCGGCTATATCCCGAGCGGCAAGGTGCTCGGTTTGAGCAAGTTCGCTCGGCTTGTCGACGCCGTTACGCGCCGGTTGCAAGTGCAGGAGCGCATCACGTCGGAAATCGCGGACATTTTGGTTGAAACAGTGCGGCCGCGCGGCGTCATGGTGGTCGTCGAGGGCGAGCACCTGTGCATGTGCGCGCGCGGCGTCAAAAAGCCGGGCAGCAAGACGGTCACGTCGGCTGTCCGCGGCGAGTTCGGTAGCAATGCAGCGCTCCGCGCGGAATTTCTGTCGCTTCTGAACCGATGAAGTCGGACAATAAGAGATCACCGGTTTCGGTGATATTCAGGAAACAGAAGAGACGACGTCCAGGAAACCGAGCGTGCGTTTCAGGTATTCTTCCCGATGATAGCGAAACAGCAGTTCATGGTGTCCGTCCGGCACGATCCAGGAACCGCTCAGCGGGTTTGCAGACTGGTTGGCTGCGATCTGTTCGGCGATGGCGACCGGCGCCTTGTCGTCGAGCGCGCCGTGCACCACATACACCGGAATGTCGAATTGAACCGTCAATAAGTCGCGAAACGGAATGTCGCTCAGGCGGACGCCGTGGAGCAGCGGAAACCAGCTTTCGACAAGCGGTGCCGACCAGTCGGGTAGGCGGCCGTGCCGGCTAAGGTTGTACCGTAGGGTCTCGGGGGTCAGCACGAACGTGCTGTCGAGCACAAGCGCGTCGATGCCGGGAGCTCCCGCGACCGATCCGGCGAGGGCGGCCTGCAACGCGATGCCGGCGCCCATGGAAAATCCCCAGACGTACACGCGGTCGGCGCCCTGCGAACGCGCGAACGCGACGGCGCCGAGCAGTTCGCGCGTCTCGTTGACGCCGGCGGTGACCGGGCGGCCGGGGTTGCCGACATAGCCGTAGTCGAACATCAACACATTGTAACCGCGGCGGTGTACCTCGCCGACCAGGTCGTACATCGGCACCCAGTATTCTTCGCGGTTGGCGCCGTAACCGTGGGAAAATACGACCGTTCGTTCCGAATCCGGCGCCGGGATATACCAGCCGCTCAAGCGGACGTCGCCGCCGAGCGAGCGGAATCGGACGTCGCGATAAGGCAGGCCGAGCGCCTGCTCGGGGTTCGATTGAAGCGGCGTCGGCGTCGGTCGGGCGATCGTCCAAGCGATGTAGCCGTGAAACGCCAGCACCGGAGCGCAAACGGCGAGCGCGAGTCCCGACGCAAGCGCCGGGAGTTTACCGGCGAGGCGGCGGGACGCCGAAGCGGCGACCGAACGGGGAAAAACGGCCGTCACGGACGTTTTCATGGGCGTATCGGTCCTTTCGCGGTTGCCGTCGACGGCTTCGGGGTGTTGAAGGGTATTTTTATTGTAAGAAGGCGGTTTGGAAGCGTCAACACGGTTCGGCAAACCGTAAAGAAAACGTAATCCTGCCGTAAAGGAGACCGAAAGCGATGGCCCGTTCGAAAGGCATGGCCGCGACCGTGCGCGCCGTCGATCGGGCGCTCGACGTGCTGCTCTGTTTCGCCGAGACGCCGCAGCTGACGCTGTCGGAGATCGCCGCGCGGACGGGGCTGCACAAAAGCACGGCGCACCGTCTGCTCGCTTCTCTGGAAGCCAAAGGATTCGTCGCGCGCGAAACCGGCGGCGACAAATATCGGCTTGGGTATCGCATCTGGGAGTTGTCTGCGAATTTTTCCAGAGAGGACGATCCGGGCGTTCGCCTGCTTCCTGAGATGGAAAAACTGCGCGATCTTGTCGGCGAAACGGTCAGCCTGTACGTCCGCGACGGGCTGGAACGCGTGCGCATCCAGGCGGTGCAAAGCTTGCAGGCGGTACGACGCGTCGCGCCGGTCGGCGCGCGGTTGCCGCTCAACGTCGGGGCGTCGAGCAAGGTGTTGATCGCGTTCGAGGAACCGGACGTTCGCGCGAACATTTTGGACTCGTTGGACTGGCGTCACGTCGACCGAGGGCATTTCGAGCGGCAGCTCGAAGACATACGCCGGCAAGGGTATGCGACGAGCATGGAGGAGCGCGAGCCGGGGGCGGCCGCCGTCGCCGCACCGATTTTCAACCGTGACCGGAAGCTCGTCGCCGCACTGTCGGTGTCCGGGCCGGTCAGCCGGTTCACGCCCGACGCGGTGCGGGAACACGCCCGGCACGTCATGGAGGCGGCGAGGCGGATGGGGATGATGCTGGGGTGAGGCACCGTGTCCAAGGCGGACCGTTTGCTGGCGATTTTGCAGCTGCTCGGTATCGGTACGGGAAAAAAGATGACCGCCGGACAGCTGGCCGAAGCACTTGAAGTGCACGTTTGGACCGTTTACCGGGATATCGACGCGTTGTGTGCTAGCGGCGTGCCCGTCGTCGCCGACGCCGGTCCCGGCGGCGGCTACAGGCTGTTGCCGCGTTTTACCGCCGTCCCGCTTTTTTTTCGATCCCGAGGAGCAAACGGCGCTCGTCCATGCTCTTGTTTTCGCACGTGAGGAGGGGTATCCGCTCGTTGACGCCCTGAACCGGGCTGTGGCGAAGTTGGGCTTGTACAACAATCCGGAGCAGTCGCAGACGGTCGGCCGCCGCACCGAAATGTTCGGCGTCGTTCATCCGCGGGTGGACGAATCGTTGTTGTCTGTCGGGGAGTTTTTTCTGCGCAAGATGTTGTCCGACGCCATCGGCGCACTCCAGACAGTCGTCCGCATCCGGGGACGGCCGCAAGTTCTCGACGATCTGTGCGGACATTGGCTGTTCGGTCAGGCGTTGGTCGGACGCACCGGGGAAGAGGCGCTTTTCCGGTTGGACGAACGGGTGGTGCTGGGGATTTGCTCTTCGCGCTGTTGGTTTACGGCCGGTCGATCCGTTTTATCTCCTCGAAACCGGCGGGGCGATGCAGGGAGGCGGTTGACAGGACGGCGGGAATGCATCTGTCCGTGATGCGAAGGTCGGTTGCAGGTTGAATCTCTACCATCTGCATGTTACAATCGTACCAGAAATCCTATTTTTCGCGAGGCTTTGCCGATGACCGACCTGCTCGACCCGAAAAACGACTTCGTCTTTAAACGCATCTTCGGCAGCGAGGAAAACAAGGACGTCCTGCTGGCGTTCCTCAACCGCACGTTCGAGGACGCCGGGCGGCCGAGGCTGACCGAGATCGTTCTGCTTAATCCTTACACCGACAAGGACGCCCCCGACGACAAACAGTCCATCCTCGACATCTGCGCCCGTGCCGACGACGGCACGCTCGTCAACGTCGAAATCCAGCTATTCAACCGGTACGACATCGAAAAGCGCACGCTGTTTTACTGGGCGAAGCTGTACACGAGCCAGCTGGCCGAAGGTGAACAGTACCGGAAGCTGCGACGAACGGTGGCGATCAACATTTTGAACTTCGCGTTTTTGCCGAATGCGCAGGTGCACAATGTGTTTCACTTGAAGGAGGACCGGACGGGGATCGGGCTGACGGACGATCTGGAGCTGCATTTCATGGAGCTGCCGAAGCTGCGGGAGGAAGAAGTGCCGGTGGAAGGCGGGTTGACGAGCTGGCTGTTGTTTTTGAAGGGGATCGAGCGGGAGCAATGGGAGGTGTTGGCGATGCAGGAGCCGGCGTTGAAGAAGGCGATGACGACGCTGGAGATTTTGAGTCAGAGCGAGGAGGCGCGTTGGCGGTACGAGGCGCGGCAGAAGTTTTTGCGCGACCAGGCGTCGATGCTGGAGGGTGCGCGCGAGGAAGGGCGTGCGGAAGGACGGGCGGAAGGCAAAGAAGAAGTCGCGCGGAACCTGTTGGCGATGGGGATAAGCGTCGAGGTCATTGCAAAGGCGACGGGATTGTCGATCGATCAAATCCGCGCGCTCGCGGACCATAACCGGTAAGCGGACGCATGTCGACATTCCCGGAAATAAGCTCCTGCAGTACGAAGCCCTTGACGTTTCCCGGACTCGGGAACGCCAAGGGCTTGCTGTTTCTTGCGGATGATGCGTTTCGACCTGTCAACCGGCTTGTTTCATCATTTGCCGCAACACCGTCTGCAGGATGCCGCCGTTACGGTAGTAATCGATTTCCACCGCACTGTCGAGCCGGACGATCGCCTCGAACTCGACGGTCTCGCCGCCGTCGCGCCGCGCGACGACGCGCACGGTCGTGCCGGGGCGGATGTCGTTCGACAGGCCGAGAATGTCGAACGTTTCCGTGCCGTCCAGGCCGAGCGTCTGCGCGTTTTCGCCTTCGCGGAACTGCAGCGGCAGGACGCCCATGCCGACGAGGTTGCTGCGGTGGATGCGCTCGAAGCTTTCCGCCAGCACGGCCTTGACGCCGAGCAGGAACGTGCCTTTGGCCGCCCAGTCGCGCGACGAGCCGGTGCCGTATTCCTTGCCGGCGACGACGACGAGCGGCGTGCCGTCCTCCTTGTAACGCATGGCGGCGTCGTAGATCGGCATGATATCGCCCGTCGGGAAATATTTCGTAAAGCCGCCTTCCACGCCGGGGACGATCCGGTTGCGGATGCGGATGTTGGCGAACGTGCCGCGCATCATGACTTCGTGGTTGCCGCGGCGCGAGCCGTACGAGTTGAAGTCTTCTTTGCGGACGCCGCGTTCGAGCAGGTAACGTCCGGCCGGGCTGTCCGGCTTGATGCTGCCGGCCGGCGAAATGTGGTCGGTCGTCACCGAATCGCCGAGCAGCGCGAGCACGCGGGCGCCGCGGATGTCGGCGATGTCGCCGGGTTCCGGCGTAAGGTTCTGGAAGAACGGCGGATTCTGGATGTACGTCGAGTTCGGATCCCAGGCGTATAGCTCGCCTTTTGGCACGTCGATCCGGTTCCACCGCTCGTTCTGCGTGAACACGTCGGCATATTTCGCGCGGTACAGTTCGGGCGACATGGCGCGGTCGATCGCCTCTCGCACTTCTTCGTCGGTCGGCCAGATGTCGCGCAGATAGACCGGCCGTCCGTCACGGTCGACGCCGATCGGCTCGCGCGTCAGGTCGATGTCGACGGTGCCGGCGAGCGCGTACGCGACGACGAGCGGCGGCGAAGCCAGATAGTTCGCCTTCACTTGCGGATGGACGCGACCCTCGAAATTGCGGTTGCCGGACAGGACGGCAGCGACGGTCAGGTCGTGTTCGGCGATCGCGGCGCTGACTTCGTCCGGCAGCGGCCCGCTGTTGCCGATACAGGTCGCGCAGCCGTAGCCGGCGACGTGGAAACCGAGCGCTTCCAGCGCGTCCATGAGACCGGCGTTGATCAAATAATCGGTGACGGCAAGCGATCCCGGCGTCAGCGAAGTTTTGACGTAAGGCGGCTTGCGCAAGCCGCGTTCGACCGCTTTTTTCGCAAGCAAGCCGGCACCGATCATGACGCTCGGGTTCGACGTGTTCGTGCAACTCGTGATCGCCGCGATGACGACCGAGCCCGTGCGGATTCGCGACGTCTCGCCGTTGGGATGGCGCACTTCCACCGTTTGCGCGATTTTGTCCTCGCTCAGGCCGTAGCCTCCCTTGTCGACCGGCGTCCGGATAATCGTGTTGAACGACTCCTTCACCGCCGACAGTTCGACGCGGTCCTGCGGACGTTTCGGCCCGGCGAGCGACGGACGCACGTCGCCGAGATCGAGTTCGATGACGTCGGAGAAGACCGGGTCCGGCATGTCGGCCGTGCGGAACATACCCTGCGCACGGTAATAGGCCTCGACGAGCGCGATCCGATGCGGATCGCGGCCGGTCAGGCGCAGATAGCGGAGCGTCTCCTCGTCGACCGGGAAAAAGCCGACGGTCGCACCGTATTCCGGCGCCATGTTCGCCACCGTCGCGCGGTCGGCTAGCGGCAGATGGTCGAGCCCGGGGCCGAAAAATTCAACGAACTTGCCGACGACGCCTTTTTTGCGCAGCATCTGCGTCACGGTCAACGCCAGGTCGGTCGCGGTCGCCCCTTCCGCAAGCTTGCCGGTCAGCCGGAATCCGACTACTTCCGGCATGACGAAATAAAGCGGTTGGCCGAGCATGCCCGCTTCCGCCTCGATGCCGCCGACGCCCCAGCCGAGTACGCCGAGCCCGTTGATCATCGTCGTATGCGAGTCGGTGCCGACGACCGAATCGGGGAAGACGAGCGTCTCGCCGCCGATCGTTTTCGTCGCCGCGACGGAAGCGAGGTATTCGAGGTTCACCTGGTGCACGATGCCCGTCGACGGCGGGACGGCGCGGAAATTGTCGAACGCCGTTTGCGCCCATCGTAGGAAACGGTAACGCTCCTCATTGCGCTTGAATTCGAGCTCGATGTTTGTCTCGAGCGCGTCTTTCGACCCGAACGCATCGACCATGACCGAATGGTCGATGACGAGGTCGACCGGTACGAGCGGATTGATCCGCTTCGGGTCGCCGCCGGCTTTCCGGACGGTGTCGCGCATGGCGGCGAGGTCGACGACAACGGGCACGCCGGTAAAGTCCTGCAGCACGATGCGCGCGGGAATAAACGGAATTTCACGGTCCTGACGGCGCTCGGCCGACGTCGCGATCAGGCGGACATGGTCTTCGGTGATCGCCCGGCCGTCGAACTGACGAACGGCCGCTTCCAACAATACTTTGACGGAAAACGGCAGCCGGCCGATACCGGGGAACACGCGCTCCAGGTCGGGCAGGCTGAAGTAGGCGTACGTCCGGCCGTCGACGGTCAAGTTGCGTTTGATTTGAAAACGGTCTTGGACATTCACCATGAACCCTCTCCTTCGGCCGTTACGGCGATTTCGGTGTCGAACGCGATCTGTTTCATCTGGTGAAACGGAATTTCAAACTATAAAACCTGCTCCCAGTATACCCGAAAATGCGACGGTTGGGAAGTCCCGCCCGCATTATTTTTCGCATATATTTAGGGAAGAAAGCCGGAATCGGCGGGAGGTCGGCGCCATGGCCCGGACGAAACCGAAAGAGGAGGTCCGCGCTTTTTACGACCGACGTCGCGCCGCGGAATACGCCGAGCTGTGGTGGAACCGGCGAAATCCGGCGTATACGGCGATGGAGGTCAACTGCACGAATTTCGTATCGCAATGCCTGTTTGCCGGCGGCGCGCCGATGCACTATACTGGGAACAGGAATACGGGCTGGTGGTACGTCGGACGCGTGGGCGGCGCGGAGCGCTGGAGTTACAGCTGGGCGGTCGCCGACAGCCTGCTTCGGTATTTGGAGCAATCGCGCACAGGCTTGCGCGGAATTCGGGTTGCGTCGCCGGAAGAGCTGGACGTCGGCGACGTCATTTTCTACGATTGGAACGGCGACGGGCGGTTTCAGCACAGCGCGGTCGTGACGACGCGCGACGGTTTCGGTCGTCCGCTCGTCAACGCGAATACGTCCGACAGCCGGCACCGCTTCTGGGCTTATCGCGATTCGCCCGCATGGACGGAGCGGACGGCTTACGCGTTCGTGCGGATATCCGACACGTTTTGACGGAGGCGACGACATGGCGCGAAAAATCAGGATCGCGGTCGTGTACGGCGGGAAGTCCGGGGAACATGAAGTGTCCGTCGTGACGGCGAAATCGGTCGTCGGGGCGCTCGATTTCGACAAATACGAAGTATTGCCGTTTTACATCGCGAAAACGGGCGAGTGGCGGCGCGGGCCGACACTATCCGCCCCTGCGCCGTCCGAGGCGTGGCTGTTGTTCGGCGAGCTCGGCGGCTGTCCGCCGACGGCCCGGGGGGCGGAAGCGGCGGCGGCGATCTTTTCCGGCGAGGCGGACGTTGCGTTTCCGCTGTTGCATGGGACGTTCGGGGAAGACGGGACGGTCCAGGGGATGTTCGAAATGGCCGGCGTTCCGTACGTCGGCTCCGGCGTGCTCGCGTCGGCGGCCGGCATGGACAAGGCGGTGATGAAGCAGCTGTTCGCGCAGAACGGGCTGCCGCAATGCCGGCACGCGGCGGTGACGGCGGTGCGGTGGGAGCGCGAGCCCGACGCGGTCGTTCGGGAGCTCGAGGCCGAATTCGGTTACCCCTGTTTCGTCAAGCCGGCCAATCTCGGCTCAAGCGTCGGGATCTCGAAGGCGAAAAACGCGGCGCAGCTGCGGGAAGCGCTGCAGCTTGCGTTCTCCTACGACCGCAAGGTCGTCGTCGAGGAATTCGTCGACGCCCGTGAGGTCGAAGTCGGCGTGCTCGGCAACGACGAGCCGGCCGCGTCGGTGGTCGGCGAGATTATTCCGTCGAACGAATTTTACGATTACGAGGCGAAATACGTCGACGGCCGATCGAAGCTCGTCATACCGGCAGAGTTGCCGGAGGCGACGGCGGAGCAGATACGCGAGCTGGCCGTCCGCGCGTTCCGCGCGGTCGACGGGGCGGGGCTTGCGCGCGTCGATTTTTTCGTTCGGCGTTCGGACGGCGCCGTGTTCGTCAACGAGATCAACACGATGCCGGGGTTTACGCCGCACAGCATGTATCCCTTGCTCTGGAAGGCGACGGGCAAACCGTACCGGGAATTGCTCGACGATCTGATCCGCCTGGCGTTCGAACGGCACGAGGCGCGCGGCAGGCTGCGGTATTCGTTCGAACCGCCGGTTCGGGCGGGGGGCGACGGAGGCGCCGCTTGAGGCGGCGGGTGCCGAGCGATGCTGCACCGGGACGCCCGCGTTCGGGTTTGGCGGGGTGTCGCTCTAAATCTTGTACGGCGGAGCGGCGTCGCTCCGGTCGTCGATGATCCCCTCTACCGCGTTTAACAACGCGTCGTCCAACGCGAGCCGCGCGGCTTTGCGCGCGTGAAGGCGTGCGGAGTCAAGCAGCGGGACGCCGAGATCGGTCTGCTCGGGATTGAGCAGCAGGCCGAGTTCGGTGCAGGCGAGCGCGATACCGTCGGCTCCGCGGCCGAGCAGCGTTTCGACGGCGGCGAGGACGGCCGCGCGCGACTCTTCCCGCACGATGCCGCGGCACAGCTCTTCAAAAATGATCCGGTCGAGCGCCGCGCGGTCGTCCGCTTCCGGTACCGTGGTTTTCAGCCCGAACGACTCCAGCTTGCGCGAGTAGAAATCGTGTTCCAGCGTCGCCCGGGTGCCGAGCAGCCCGACGTTCGCGACGCCGAAGGCCAGCGCCGCTTCCGCCACGGTATCCGCGATATGCACGAGCGGAATGCGGACGGAAGCTTGGACGTCGTCCGCGACGCGGTGCATCGTATTGGCGCAGACGAGCAGGAAGTCGGCTCCAGCCGCTTCCAGCCGCCGGGCCGATTCGGCAAGGGTTCGGACGGCGGTGTTCCAGTCGCCTTCCGCTTGGGCTCGCGCAAGCGGCGCAAAATCGAGGCTGTCCAGGAGGATGCGGGCGGAGCGAAGGCCGCCGAGCGCCGCTTGGACGTCTTCGTTGATCCAGCGGTAATAGAGCAGAGTCGACTGCCAGCTCATCCCGCCGATCAGGCCGACTGTTTTCATCCTGCAGTTCCGCCTCCGCCTCTGCCGTACGTTTCGTAATGGACGACCTTTTCCGGCGGGATCGGCTCTTTCGGCGCAGGGCGCGCAGCGGGATAGCCGACCCCGATAATGGCGACCGGGCGTTTGGCAGGAGGGATGCCGAGAGCGTTTCGAACGTAGCGTTCACGCCGTGCCGTCTCTTCCGCGTCTTCCGAGTGAAAAACGGCACCCCACGCCGCGCCGAGACCGAACGAGACGGCGGCGAGCCAGAGGTAGGCGCCGGCGATGGTCGCGTCTTGCAGCCAATATTTGCTGACCGTCGGGTCGCCGATGATGACGACGCCGAGTGCGGCCTGTTCCAGCCACGGCATGTACGGCGTTGTCCGCGCAAGGGTTCGCAGCATGGAGCGGTCGCTGACCAGCACGAATTCCCGAGACGGCAGGTTGTTGCCGGACGGCGACAGGCAGAGCGCGCGGACGAGCCGGTCGCGGACGTCGCGGGGAATCGGCCGATCGTCGAACTGTGTGATTTCGCGCCGCGTTTCGATGGCGGTCATGACGTCCATCTTCGTTCCTCCAAATTTCCGATCGGTTTTATCGACATTATACTCCCGATCGGCGGGAAACGTCAAAGAGAAGCGTCAAAACGTCCGGACGAGTTCTCGTGCCGGGTTTTCCGCCATTGCCCTCAGATCGAGGAAAAACGGTTGGAGAAATTTTTTGACGTTGACCGACGTTTTGCCGGGATCCGGCTTTTCGTTTTCCTCCAAGGCGTTCATGATGCGCCGGACTTCGTGGAAATCGAAATATTTGTAAGCATATTTCTCAAAAACAGGGTGCGCGTAGTCCGTCAGCCCGAGCGACGCCATCTGGATGAGTGCCTGGCCGATCGCGCGCCGGACGCGCTGCTCGCACGCCTTGATCTCGCGCCGAACGTCCTGCTCGCGGGCGGCGGCGCCGAGCTTGCGGCGGACGTGGATTTCATAGAGCTGTTTGAGAAGCGGCGTCTCTCCCGATTCGCGGTGGGGCGACTCGTACCAGATGCAGGCGAGCTGAACGAGGTCGGTGTACCCGCATTCTCCGGCGATCCCGATTTCTCTCAGCAGATATTCGGCGCACGTCTTGACGTCGCACGCTGTCGGCCGCGCCGGGGCCAAGACCGCGTTCAACTTTTCGCGGATCGCCTCGATCGTCCGACGCAATTCCAGTTTTTCGCGGATGTGCGACAGCGTCCATGCGATTTCCGGGGGATGGATCGGTTTCGTCAAGCACGATTCGATGCCGTAGGCATAGACGGCGTACAGCTCTTCCTTCGAGCCGGGTTCTGCCAGGAGCACGATCGTTCCGACGTAGGCGTCGCCGCGGAGCCGACCGATCATCTCGGGGCGGCGGGGACCCGTCATCGACCAGTCGAGCAGCAGGACGTCCGTGCCGGTCGCCGTCAACAGCCCCGCCGTCAGAAGGCGCGCGTCGTCCGTCTCGCCGACGACGCGGCCGAAATCGCGTTCTTCGATCACGCTCCGAATCATCTGCCGGACGGAAACGTCTCGCTCCGCAACAAAACAGTTCATCGTCCGTTTCTCCTTTCTACTGCAACCGGCGCTGCGGCCAAACCTGCCGCCGGCGTCGCCGCATCCGCCGTGACTGCCGCTTCGGCCGCCGCCTTTGCTTCAACGTCCTGCGACCGGTACAAACGGGCGTATAGGCCGTCCAGGCGCATCAGCTCGTCGTGCGTACCGCTTTCGACGATTTCGCCGTTGTCCATCACGTAGATGACGTCCGCGTTTTTGACCGTCGACAGCCGGTGGGCGATCACGATGCGCGTGCAGCCCATTTGCCGGAAATGTTCGGCGATTTTCGCCTCGTTGACGGCGTCGAGCGAACTGGTCGCCTCGTCGAGCACGAGGACGCTCGGCGAGCGGACGAGCGCGCGCGCCAACGCGATCCGCTGTCTTTGGCCGCCGGACAGATTCATGCCCATCTCCGACACGAGTGTGTGATACCCCATCGGCATGCTTTCGACGTCGTCGGCGATCTGGGCGACGCGCGCGGCTTGCCTGACGGTTTCCAGGTCGATATGCGCCTCGTTCATGCGGATGTTTTCCAGAATCGATTTGTTGAACAGCGCGATATCCTGCGGTACGACGCCCATTTGCCTGCGCAAGTCGGTGCGGTCGAGCTGCTCCGTGTCGATGCCGTCGTAGTAGATGCGGCCGGCAGTCGGCTCGTACAGCGCCGCGATGATTTTGCCGAGCGTGCTTTTGCCGGAGCCGGAAGGACCGACGAACGCCACGTGCTGCCCGGCCCGGATGTGCAGCGATACGTTGCGCACGACGGGTGCGGCGTGACGGGTGTAGGAGAACGAGACGTTTTCCAGGCGGATGTCGCCGGTCAGCTTGAGCGGGATCGGATGTTCCGGCTTTTTTTCCGGCTCGGTGTCCGTGATGTCCTTGACGCGCTCGAGATAGGCGCTGGCCAGTAGAAAGTTGTTATACATGTGAAACAGCGACACGCTCATCGAGAAGAACATGCTCGTCAACGCGTGAAAAGCGACCGCTTCGCCGAGCGTCAGGTCGCCGCGGAAATAAAGGGCGGCGGCGGCCAGAAGCACAACGAACGGCGACACGGTCTGGACGGCGGCCGTCATTGAGTCGAACCGGTTCTGCAGGCCGGCACGGATATGGAACTTGTCAAGCACGTCTTGGAATTTTTGCCGCCAGTTACGATAGACGACGTCTTCCATTCCCGACGTTTTGACGCTCATGATCGCGTACATCGTCTCGACCTGGATGGTCTGCAGTTTCGTCAGCTCGACGATTTCGTTTTGGTTCGCCTCGACGATGAACGGCCGGCTGTAGATGATGAGAAATCCGTTCAGGGCGAACAACGCAAGCGCCGCAACAGTTAGAAGCGGCGATTTCGCCAGCATGTAGCCGGTGATGAACAGCAGTGCGCCGAAATCGATGACGCCGCGGATCAGCTGTTCCGAAATCAGGTCGCGCACGACGCGCAGGCTGCCCAGCCGGAACATGATGTCGCCGAACGACCGGACCTCGAAAAATTTATATGGAACTTCTAAGAGATGGCGGAATACGCGGCCGGTCACTTCTCGGTCGAGCGCGATCTGCAGGCGGATCAAGCATTTGCCGCGCAGGAACTGAAGCGCGCCGTAAAGCAGCGCGATGGCGAGGGCGGCCGCGACGCCCGCCCGCAACAGCTCCGGCCTGGCCTGCATGATGATGCCGTCGATCAGGTACTGGACCAGCATCGGGATCGACAGCGTCAAAAGATACGTTGCCAGCGACAACGCGAACACGCCGGCGAAAAGCGGCCGATGCCGGAACACTTCGCGGAGGTACGGCGTCCAGACGCGCGGTCGCTCGCGCTTCGGGACGAATCGTTCTGTCGGTTCCGCCGTCAGGACGAATCCGCCGAACGATTGCTGCAGTTCCTCCCACGCGATCGTGCGTCGGCCGAAATTCGGATCGATGATGCTGGCGCGGTTTTTCCGGACGCTTTCCAGGACGACGAAATGGTCCCGGTTCCAGAACAGGATCGCCGGCAGTCTGACGTAACGAAGTCCTTCGCAGTCGGCCTTGTACAGACGGGATTCGAACCCGAGCTGGCCGAGAAGCTGATGGAGCTGGCGGATGCGGATGCCGTCCCGGCCAGCTTCCAGGTGTGCGCGCAAGTCGCCCAGCGTTTCATAACTGCGGTAGTAGCGCAAAATCATGGCGACGCAGCATAGCCCGCATTCGGTCTGCTGCATCTGCGTGACGACCGGCACGCGGCGCCGGTGGCGAATGTTCATGATGCGCCCCCCTTTCTTTCGGGTAGTTCAAGCGACAATACCGACGGAACTGCGCGCGGCACTGCGAGCCGCAGCAGCGCATAGCCGACGCCGGTCAGGCCGAGCATGAGGCCGAGCGAATGGCTCAAGGTATTCCAACCGTCTACGCCGTCGGCAAGCGGCAGCTTGCTGAGGCAAATTTCGGTTTGTTGTTCGATCGAACGCAAAAGAGACTCATCATTTATTTTTTCGGAGATTTCGAGCAAAACGTTTAGATTGCCGAACGCGCCGTGGCAGAGGCCGAGCTCCGCGACGGACGGAAAGCCGGCGGCAAGCGTTTTGGCGACGGCCGTGTGCACGTCTTTTCGGAGTAAACCGAGCTCGGCGCGACTGAGACCGTCCGGTTCGGCCAGCAAATGGGCGCGGGCGAGCCCGATGCCCGGAGCGCCGTGACACCAGTAGACCGGGTCGGCCGTCGGCGGCACACCGGGGCGCAAATCGCGCCAGTTGTTCTTGGCGGGGGCGAATTGCCGGTTTTCGGCTTCGATCAGGCGGAAGCCGAGCCGGACGGCTTCGCCGTCGCCCATCGTTCGGCCGAGCGCGACGAGCGCCCACGACAGGCCGGAGCAGCCGTGGGAAAGACCCGTCAAAAACGCCGAGCCGCCGTTTTCCAGTATTGCTTTCGCCCGGGCGCGAAGATGGTTTCCGAAACGTTCGGCGGCTTGACGGGCCGGCGCGAGCTTGTCCGCGTCGTAGAAACGCAGGCAGGCGACGACGACCCCCGCGGAGCCGCCTAAAAAGTCGGCCGGTGCGTCGTCCGACAGCGGGTATTCTGCCAAACGCTGCAGTTGGGATTCGTAAAGCCGGTACAGTTCGTCGTCGTTCCAGATTTCGGCAAGCGACCGTGCAAGGTAAGCCGTCGAACCGATTCCGTGAAACGCGGAAGGGTTATCCGGCACGGCTGCGCCCGGGCGCTGGGGTTCGCCGGATCCCGCTGGTTCCCCAAAAGCTATTCCGGCGGCAGGCCGCCACAATTCTTCGATTCCCATCCAAGCGGCTCGTGCGAGGCGGCGGAAGCGCGCGCTGCCGGTCACTTCGGCCAAGCGCGCAAGAAACAGCGCCGCCCCCCCGCCTTCGTAGAGCGAATCGTTGAGCGGGCCGAGCGACATTTTGTGATCGCCTGAGACGACGGCGGTCAGCCATGTACACCGGGTACGGTCTTCGTTCCAGACGGCGTGGTGTTCCAGCCAATCGCCGATCGAAACGGCGGCGTCGAGACACGACTGCCGCAGCCGTTCACCCGACCAGCCCCCGGAGGGAGGAGTTGCCGTCGGCTCCAGCGCCGCCGCCGTTTCCGGCGGACGGTGAACGGAGGCGCCGGTTTCCGAGGTCTTCAGCGATGCGGCGATCAGGCGCAATTGTCGGCGCAAGTCTTCCCGGCTGAGTTTTTTGAGACGATCGAGCACAAGATCGCACAGCGTCGCTTCGAAAAAGCGGTCGATCACGCCGCCGTTTGCGCCGATGAGGTCGTGCGAACGGAACTCGACGGAAAAATAAGGAATGTCTCCGTCCAAAAGATCTTGAATTTCGAGTTCCGCCTTTCGCCGCAACGAGGGAGGAGCCGTTTTCTCCGGCATCAGCATGGCGAACAGCGATCGTCTTGCCTCCCGGTTGCCCAAATATTTCGGATGAAGCGAGGCTTCCAGAAAACGGGCATACACGTGCGTCGGCCGCAGCACTTGACGGAATTCGCCGACGAACAGGTCGCCGCGACGGATCTGTTCCGCCAGTTCATCGCGATGATCGAACACGGTTTCATAGGTGTCGGTAAAACCGCGAACGATCGCGCCGACATACGTCGACGGTTCGGCTTTGCGACCGTTCAGGGCGGGGCGGTTGTGTTGCTCCTGCGTGATGAAGAATTCCGGTGTGAGCCGGATCTCGTCGGTACCGGCACCGGTCAGCCGGTAGACGACCATCCGCTCCGAACGCTCCCCTCCCTTGCCGGCCAATCCGCTGACGTCGATATCGAAAACGCCGAACGGCGCGTTTGTCGGAAGCAACATGCATCCCAATACGGACTCCGCCCATTCGCGGCCGAAAGCATGCAGCAGCGTTCCGTCGGCCGCCCCAGGCGGCCGGTTCGTCAGCAAAGTTTCCAGATCGACGACGACCGGATGTTCGCCGCAGGCGATCAGGTTTTCATAGTGGATGTCCGAACTGCGGATCACATAAAAGAGGGCGAGCAGCGACCCGATCCGGTAATAGAAGGCCTCCAGCTCCGCTTCGCTCGAGCATTCGCGGTATTCGACGAAAGATTGCCAACCGTGCGTGCCGCGGTCGAGCGTCTCCGGCAGGCGCAGTTCGTGTCGAAGCCTGCGTTTGTCGTGCAGCCACTCGACCAACCGCCGGAACGACATGTCCGCCGACATCGGCCGCGGTTTGTAGACGAGCTTGCGCCCGTCGCCGAATTCGAACAGAAGCACCGACCGCCCGCCGCGGTGACGGTCGCCGGCGTCGGCGCGGACGTGTTCGAGGAGGCAACCGTCGAAACCGAGCTCCCGTCGTATGGCCTCGAAATCGTTTGCCAACCTGGAACAGGCCTCGGCCAGCACGGCCAGCCGCAAGGCGACGGCGCGGTCGAGCAGTTCGGAAAGCAGCGGGTAGCGCACGAACAGTTCGCGCCTTGTCTCAGGCGAACAGAGCGACGCGTTGAACGCTTCATAGCGGGCGCGGCCGTCTTCGCCCGGCAGCTTTCCTTCCGATTTCAGCCGATGCAGTTCGGCAATCAGCGTCCGCACGGCAAGCCGCGTCAATTCCGCTTTCATGTCCGAACGCGCCCGGATGACGACGGAAGGAAGATCGAGGCGAAGGCCGGCAGGAAGATGAATGACGCGCAACATTTCTTCCAGCCTCAAGGAGAATTGCTCCAAATCGTGCTCGTAAAAACGATCGAACACACCTGTCTCCTGCAAAACATCCGACGTGTGGATGCGCATCCGGGACTCTCTCCTTAAAATCAAGTTAAATATCAAGGCGAAATTCCCCCTGGCGGTCCGCCAAGGGGAATTTCACCTGTTCTTGGATTGTTGCTACGCAAGCGAGACCGTCGTCGGAATCGGTGTCGGGCAATAGCAGCCGAACGTTACGGTCGTGCAGGATATTAGATCGATCGAGCAGACGATCGAAGGACAAATCTTCAGCGTCGGGCATACCGCTTCGGCCGCGCCGACCGGAAGTCCGCGGGAGAGCGCATGCAGTTCGCTTTCCGGGATGAGACCGGCCGGGTCTTCGGCGTACAGATTCAACAGTTGCAGACCCATTCGTCGTGCGCCTCCATTTTAGACGATGGTTCCGCATCGAATCGTACAGGCTGTTGTGGGACAGACCAGTAGGCTTACGATGGGCGTCGTGTTCGGAAGCACTCCGCCCACCGCCGAGTCGTTCGCAAGTTGCCGAAGCTCCTTTTCCGGGATTTCCCCGGCGGGATCGCTTCCATACCGAGAAAGCCGTTCGACGTTCATGTGGACATTCTCCTTTCTTAAAAAATTTTTCAGGCTTTTTGCCGACGAAGCGTGCGATAGCGAACGTTATCGCACGCCTCGCCGACTGTCAGACGATGTCCGCCGGTCTCACTGCCTCGGACAATCGACCGTGCACGCGTTGGTCGGGCAGATGTAGAGCGTCACGAGCGCGATCGTAATGGGGATGGTAACGGTCGGTGTGCCCGCTCCTGCCGGGTTTTCCCGAACAAGGCCGCGCAATTCGCCTTCGGGAATGTCTCCGGCGGGGTCCGCCGCGTACAATTCGAGCAAATTTTCCTTTTTCATGACGGTTCACCTCCTTTCGCGCGCAAGATTTCTTTCAAGATCGCATTTCAGTGTAAATCCCGGCGGTTCATAATAAACGCCGCTAGGGCGAAACAAAAAGCGCTGAAGAGAACCAGGGCGATCGCGTCGCGAAAGTCGTAATCGAGTGAGACCAGAAACGTTCTCAGAAAAAGCGGCGATAAAAACGTTTCAATCTTTTCGAGGCTGAACCATCTTTCCAACAAATTTGCGACGGCGCCCGGCAAAAACCAGAACACGACGACGTACGCGATGAGGGGACCGACGATGTTCAGCGTCACAGAGCCGACCGCAAGCAGAAAACTTCCCGCTGCCAGAGCGAACAGTAAATAAACGGGCATGATTTTCAGGGCATGGTCCCATTGCGCTTCGGTATCGACGCGGCCTTCCAAAATCCATTGCGCCGCGCAGGAGACGCCGATGGCGAATACGGCAAACACCGCGGCAATCCAGAAGTGGTACAGCCATTTCGATGCCAAAATTTTCAGTCTGGACGACGAAGAAGAAAAGACAAACGTTGAGGTCTTGTAATAAAACTCGTCGCCGAGCGCTTTGGCCATCAGAACGGCCATAAAAATTTCTGCCGCATTGCCGTAAAAGGTGATCGAGTGGGCCGCTTCGAATACTCCCGGGAACTGTTTTCCCCGAATCGCGACAGTCAGACCCGTCATGACCGCTAAGGCGATGCCGGTGTACAGTACAGACCGAGCGAGCGCTTTTCGCATCTCGATCCAGGACAACACCAGAGCGTCATTCAATGGAAACTCCCCCTACAGCTTCAAGAAACTCTTGTTCCAAAGTTTCTTTGCGTTCGTACACGGCCGTAAAATCAATGCCGGTTGCGGCGGCCGTCCGGATAACCGCCGCGACGGACTCTCGCTTCGTCTGCACCAACACTGCGCCCGCTTCCGTACCGAGAACCGTCACACCGTTTTGTCGCAACCGGGCGGCCAATTCCGTAGCGCGGTTCGTTTCGAAGACATAGACGCACGTTTTTTCGTTGTCTTGTTTCATATCGAGCCATTTCACCATGGCGCCGCGGTTCAGGATGGCGACGCGGTCACAAATACGCTCGATTTCGGACAAATGATGGCTTGAGATCAAGATCGCGATATTCGATTTGTCGGCCAGTTCGCGTAAATAATCTCTCATTTCGAGTATGCCGGCCGGATCGAGTCCGTTGGCGGGTTCATCCAGCACGAGAAGCGAAGGTTGATGGAGCACGGCTAGGGCGATGGCCAGCCGTTGCCGCATGCCCAGCGAATATTGGCGCACTTTTTGGTGAAGGACTTTAGCCAGTCCGAGCTTCCGAGCGGTTTCCAGAATCTTTTCGTCGGGGACGCGTCCCGAAAATGCGGACAAAAACTTTAAATTCTCGTATCCCGACAAATAAGGATAAAATCCCGGCGTTTCGATCATGCAGCCGATCTTTCCCGCCGACTGCCGGTCTCCGGTCTTCACGGGCCGTTCGTTCAAAAACACCCGGCCTTCGTAGTGGCGGAGCAGGCCGACGATGATCCGCATCAGCGTCGTTTTGCCGGCGCCGTTCGGTCCGACGAGGCCGACGATTTCGCCGCGACGGACGGAAAAACTGATATTTTGGACCGCAATTTTCCGACCGTATTTTTTACCGACTTGTTCCAGGCGGAGTACGGTATCCAAAACGGCAAACACCCCTTTCAGGCGTTAAGCTAGGCTAAGCACATCGGGCACGAGGTCGGGAGCCAAAAAACGCAGTGCCGCGTAACCGCAGCCGGCCAGGCCGACCATCAGTCCGACGGGCAACCGCTCTTGCGGAACTCCCTCCCGCCACAGTCTTGTCATCCACCGGCACGCTTCATCGACGGCGTCTCGGCATCGCTCGGGCCATCCCGGCCATTTCATCTGTTCGGCGGCGGTTCGGACGATGTCGAGATTGCCCCAATCCCCGTGACAAACCGTCAGGTTGTGACCGAAGCCGTGCCGAACGGTTGCCTCGAATGCGGTTCGGATGTCTTCCTCGAGCCGCTCGTCGCGATGACCGGCTTTCCGCATGATGCACAGCGCCAACAAAATTCCTGGGGCGCCGTGGCACCACCCCCACGCCGTGCCGGCCGTCCGCTCGCGCGAATGCCAGTTGTTGAGCGTCGGGTCGTATCGCGAACGGACCAGTTGCAGTGCTCCTCGGACGAGCGACAAAATTTCGGCGTCCGCGTCCACGGCATGGAAGCGGGCGAGCTGGGCGGCGATGCCGATCGCACCGTGCGCGTAGCCGATATAGGCGTCCTGTTCGGAATCCGGCCAGGCGACCGTCCCGTCCGCGTCGCGCCTTGCGTTGCGTTTAAGCAATTCGGCGCAGCGGCGGGCGAGTCGTAACGCCGCTTCACGCTCCGCGCGATCGTCGGTCTGTTCGAAGACGGCCATGGCGACGCCGAGACATCCCGCCGCGCCTGCGACGACATCACATAATCCGTCGGTTTCCAGAAGTTTTTCCAAAACGCACAGGGCCGGCGGGACACGGGCGCGCAGATCGGGCCGTTGCAACAGTTTTCCGAGATGGAAAAGCGCGTAAACGGCGCCCGCCGCTCCCGCGAACGCCCCGACGGGGGGCGCCGCACCGCTGTCGAAGGCGTTCTCGGAGGCGAACGGAAGTATAAACGCGGTAGCCGTTTCCGATGCGGCTCGGGCAAACTCCGCACGACCGGTGACGGCCGCCAGGCAGCCGAGAAACAGGGCGACGCCCGGAAGACCGTTGAACAGGTCGATGCCTATCGGCGCGACCGACCAGAGGTTTTGCTCGGGACCGCTGAGGCTGGCGCTGATCCAGGTTCGGGATACCGGGCGCGACGAGCGGTCGGTGACCGCGGTCGATATAAGATATTCGCCGAGCAGTATGGGAAACTCCTCCAGGATTCTCCCGATATTTTCCGCATTTCGCAGCGGTCTGCCGACCAGGCGAACCGGCGTATTTTCCACGCGAAGCGCTCCCGCTTTGACGAGAAACGACGTTCGGATCATGTTGGTTTGGAGGATCACGTCTTCGGCGCCGAATCGGGAAATTTTTGCTTTGACCGTTTCGAGCGGCGCCGCGACCGGCAAACGACAGAGCGGACGGCCGCTGGAATCGAAAACCGTAGTGTCGTCGGCGTTCATGGTGAAATACGGTACGTCGCCGTCCAGCATGTCTTCGTATTCCGCTCGGACTACCGATTTCGGGATTCGTTCGGCGGCCAGGCCGAGCCGGTGAAACAGCACCCGACGGTGCACCGGATTGCGAAGCATGTCCGGATGATATCCCGTGCGCAACAATTGCGAATACAGGTAAGTCGGCCTGAAGATGACGCGACACCGGGCCGCCGAAAACTGGTTTTCGACCTCGGCGGCGAACGTTTCCCGGTTTTCGGCGATCCACTCGTAAAGCGTCCGAAATCCGGTCACGATTTCGCCGACGTAACGGTCGGCGGATTGCGGACGGCCGCTCCATACGGGAAGATTGCGGTGCTGCGCGATCACGGCCCGCGTTTTTTCAAGTTTCATCCCGTCGGTGCCGGGATGGCGTATGGTGTACGCAAGAAAGGGCGAAAATTGTTCGGTTTCGGCGCCGAGTCCGCCGACTTCGGCCCGAATCGTCCCTTCTTCGGTAGCTCCGGTGATAAACGTCGGCAATAACCCGACCGACTGGACCGACGTCAAGGCGATTTCCCACGCCCGTCGTTCCGCGTCGGTCCGCGCATTCGGCAACATGCTCGGCAGAAGCGGATGCAACAGCGACTCGAGATCGACGGGAATCGGGCAATCGCCGTCCGCCAGCACGTTTTCATGATGGATGTCGCGGCCGCTCAGCGCATACAGCAGACAGAGCAAATGACCGGCCCGTATGTAGAAAGAACGGATTTGCGTCTCATCGGCGCACGGACGGTTTTCGACCCAGCGCATCCAACCGTACTCGTCCTCCGCCAAGGTTTCGGCGGCGCGCAACCCTCTCCAACCCGGCGGGGCCTGTTCGTTGAGCCAGTCAACGAGCGATGCGAATGCCCGTTCGGCCTCGAGGCTCCGCGGCTTGTAGACAAGATTCGTTCCGCATTCGAAACGGAGTCGAACGACGGATCGCCCGCCGCGGTGAGAATCGCCGAGATGGGCGCGAATGCCGCACAACCGCCCGAGCGGCCGCCCGGCGTTGAACGCTCGCGCGAGGGCGGTGCGTCTAGCTTCGGTACGCTCCAAAACTTCTTTTAAATGATGAAAATATGTATGCGACTTAAGGCGCATCAACCGGACGAGTTCGTGATATTCGCCGTACAGGGCGCCCAAGAAATCCGGCTCATGCTCGAGTTTCCGAACGAAGTGCCCGAATCGCTCTTCGGGCGTCGCTCCGGAGAGGCGGTTTGCGAGTTTGGCCGCATGCAGTTCGACGATGACGACGCGAAGCGCCATCTGCGCCAACTGTTCGGCCAGTTCGAGGACGGATTCCTCAAACAGAGCATCCGGGTCGGCCGCGTGCCGAGCATCGTGGAGAAAATCCCGCCACCCGAGGGCGTGTTCGCGGATGATCGGCTCGTAGAGCGGCCAAAACGGATCGGGCCAACGGACATCCAGACGGTCTTCCGAGGCGAAAAAGTTTCCTTTCATCGCGGACGGGACGCTTGCCGCCGCGGTTTCCCGCAACATCGCTTCAAGCGTCTTTCCGCCGATGTCCACGAACATGCGTTCGAGCATACCGACGTCGCGCAAGCCTGGAAAGAGGGACATCCAATATGAGACGACATCCGTTTCGGTGATGCTCACCTTTTTTCACCGCCCCCCGCAAATTCGACGAAACGACGTCCGTCCTGCTTCGATACGGCGGATCGCCCTTTCCGGTCTCGATCCGCCGTATCGGCTTTCAGAAGAGAGGGATTACGGGATAATTTGGCAAATCCATTGACATTCCTTCGTGAGTGTACAGTAGCTGCCCGTATTCCCTAGTCTCTTGCTGAGGTCCGACGCGTTGCCTCCGCTGGCGAGTTCCCGAACGCACGCTTCGTTCTCCTCGATTTCGTCGAGCACGAAGCCGGCCGGCTGATCGGTCGACACCGCCAGTTTGTGCCTCAGCACAGGGTCTTTCAGAAGTTCGATCCGGTTCATCATGTTCACCTCCTTTGGAATAAAGTATAAAATGCAGACTACTGAAACCGAACGAAATCGACTGGATAAACTCACAGAATTGACAGAAAAATTTTGTACTTCGACTTCTCGGGATCAAGCGAGCATCTCGTCGATCCGTTCGCGCAGTTTCGCGGCCGATGCCTTGAGCAGGGCTTCTTCCTCGGCGGTCATCGGCAGATCGATGATCTCGCGAACGCCGGTCCGGTCGACGACGCACGGCAGGCCGAGATACACATCGGAAATGCCGCGGTAGCCGTCAGCCAACGTCGAAACGGGCAGCACCGCCGCTTCGTCGCGCAGGATCGCGGCGCAAATTCGGTCGAGCGCAAGCGCGATCGCGTAATAGGTCGCCCCTTTGGCGCGGATGATCTCGTAAGCGGCGTCGCGCGTTTCCTCGAAAATCCGGCGGCGCTCCGCTTCGGACAGCTCGACCGTCTTGCCGGCGACGTTGGCGGTGCTCCACAGCGGCACTTCCGAATCGCCGTGCTCGCCGACGATGTGGGCGTGGACGTGGCGCGGGTCGATCCGGAGCGCCTGGCCGATCAAATACCGGAAGCGGGCGCTGTCGAGCAGCGTTCCCGAGCCGATGACGCGGCGCGCGGGCCAGCCGGACTTTTTCCAGCACAAATAGGCGAGAATGTCGACGGGGTTGGTGGCGACGAGCAGGATCCCGTTTCGGTTGTGCGCCGTTACGCGTTCGATGATGTCTTCCAGAATGCCGGCGTTTCGCTTCAAGAGGTCGAGGCGCGTCTCGCCGGGTTTCTGGGCGGCTCCGGCGGCGATGATGACGATGTCGGCGTCCGCGCAGTCGGGATAGTCGCCCGCCCAGATTTTCGTCTGGCCGACGAACGGCAGGCCGTGGTTCATGTCGAGCGCGTCGCCGAGCGCCTTGTCGCGGTTGGCGTCGATCAGGACGAGTTCGGTGACCCGCTGGCGCAAAAGCAGGGTGTACGCCGTCGTCGCGCCGACCATGCCGGTACCGACGATCGCGATGCGGGAAGGTTTCGGTTCGGTCATTGCAAGACACTCCTTTCACAAGGTTGAAAAAAGGTTTACAAGAAAAAGATACCATACTTCCAGGCCGTCCGTCTGTGTCTGAAAAACGAAAAAAGCCCCGCCGGGAAGCGGGTCTTTTTCAGATCGGCCCGGAAAAAAACCGTTTGATCAAATCATTTCATTAAGGTTTCGTCCAGCTGAACCAAGTGGTGTCATACTGCAGACCGTTTTTGTTGTACGTGAACTGGTACTGCAGCGTCTGTCCGGAACTGATGCCGCTGACGGTGTACTCCCAGCGCGCCGTCGAGCTGTTATACGTCATGTAGACGTTTTGTTGCGGTTGGCCGGGCACGATATAGTGCAGGATGACGTAGTTGGCCGTCCAGCCGTTCGGCTTGAACCAGACGAGCGCCTGCGTACCGCTCAGGTTGTCGACCCCGAACGTGTACTCGGTGTTGGGAGTCGGCGTCGGGGTTGCCGTGGGCGACGGTGTCGGCGTCGGAGACGTGCCGCCGTTTTTAGTCCAGACCGCGACGTAGTCGACTTTCATCGGCGCGCCGGAGACGGTCGACGACGTCGGGTTGCCCGGCCAGCCGCCGCCGATCGCGACGTTCAGGATGATGAAATAGCCGTGGTTGGTCGCGTTTTGCCACGTCGTCGCATCGAACTGATTAGCGCGCACCGTGTGGTACTGGACGTCGTCGACGTACCAGCGGATTTCTTCCGGCGACACGCTGCGGTCCCATTCGACGCGATACGTGTGGAACGCCGATTGCAGCGACGGCGAGAAGCCGGAGCGGCTGGCGCCGATGCCCGACGTTTCGTTGCACGGACCTCCCGGCGTCACACCGCAGTGGAACGTCCCCCAGACGGTGTTGGCGCCGTTGACGTTTTCCATGATGTCGATTTCGCCGATGCTCGGCCAGTTCCAGTAGTTGCCGCGGAACGGCGCGCCGAGCATCCAGAACGCCGGCCAATACCCTTGCGCGGAAGCGCCGGTGACGTTCGGCAGCTGGATGCGCGCCTCGACGCGCATGACGCCGCCGGCGGGCGGCTGGAAGTCGGTGCGGACCGTCTCGATGCGTCCGGAGGTCCAGTTGCCGCTTGCGTCGCGGATCGGCTTGATATTCAGGTTGCCGGCTCCGTCCTGAAAGACGTTGGCGGTGCTGCTGGTCATCGTCTCGATTTCGCCGGTGCCCCAGTTGGCGGGACCGCCGGGATAGCCGGTGCCGGTGTCGTAGATCCATTTCGTCGTGTCGACGCCGGTATTGGCTGGGCCATTAAAGTCGTCGCTCCAGATGAGCGTCCATCCGGAGTACGAGGGCACGGCCGCGTCGGCGACCGGCAGGGCGCGCGGCAGGTAGACGGCGGCGGCCGCGAAGAGCGTCGCGAGCGCCAGTAGGACGAGCCACGCGCGGCGGGAATGGGTGTGTCCGAACACCATGTTGATCTCTCCTTACTGTTCGGGTTTTTTCAAGAATCAGTATAAACGGCGGCAATCCGATGTCCATGAGAGCGATTTCATATCTTTTGACGAAAGTTCAGATGTTGTCGCCGACGGCGAATTGCGCGACGCATCGCCGGACGAGATCGGCCTGGGCGGTCTGCACGTCGGCCGCTTCGGCGATTTCCCGAAAGTGCTGCGCCTGCCGGTCGACCGAGGCGTCGATTTCCTGCATGGCCGCCGAGATTTGTTCGGAGACGGAGCTGATCTCCGACAGGCGGCCGGAGATCGACCGGCTTTGCCGCAAAATGTCGTCGATGCGGCCGAACACGTCGCTCAGTTTTTCGTTCGTTTCGCGGAACAACCGACTTATTTCCCGGAAAATATCGCAGGCGGACAGGAACGCCTGCCGGCTGCGGTGCGAGCTGTCGGCCGTTTGCGACAAATGTTGCCGGACTTCCGCGATTTTTTGCTCGTTCTGCACGACGAGATCGGTGACGTCCTTGGCGGTCTGTGTCGTTTCCATGGAAAGCTGGCGAATCTCGGCGGCCAGGACGGCGAACTCCCTTCCGTGCGCTCCCGCGCGCGCCGCCTCGATCGAAGCGTTGATCGCCAGTATGTTCGTGTTTTTGGCGATGCGGGAGATGCGCTCGGAAAACTGTTTGATCTGCCCGAGCTCGCGCCCGAGCCGATCGAACGCTTCGACGACCGCGCGCTGGGCGTCGACGGCGGTGTCGATATGGGCGGCGGTGGCGGACAGTTCGGAAGCGCCGAGGTTTACGGTTTCATTTAAAGATTCCGTATTTTTCTGAAGATCGGCGACGATTTCAGAAATGTTCGTTACAGACGCTTCCAGCCGCGTGACGGCTTCCAGCGACTGTTCAAGTGCTTTTGCCTGTTCGGCCGTTCCGACGGCGATGTCTCTGACGTTGCCGGCGATCGTCCGAGCGGCGGTCGACGCTTCGGCGATCGAACGGCCGACCTGTTCGACGCTTGCCGTCATGCGCAGCACCGACTGCTGGGTGTCGGCGATCATGGCGGTCAGGTTCCGGACGATCCGGTTGGCGCTCTGGGCGAGCGTTCCGATTTCGTCGCGGCCTTCCTTCATCGGCGGAACGCGCAGGTCGCCCGTGGCGATCTGTGCGTTGACGCGCACCAGTTTCCGCAGACGGCGGGAAATGTTGCGATAGGTGAGAAATCCGTACGCGCCGATCGCCGCCCACGCGACGAGAAAAACGAGGGCGGACGCCCTGACGGCGCGGTTTTTGGCCTGGCGGATGTAGTTCCGGGATGCGGACACTTCTTCGCTTTTCATCTTGTAAAGCATATCGGCATTGACCAGAACCTGGTTGATCTCGCGCAACGCCGTCTGGTAACGGGCGATGAACCGGTTGAAGTCGGTCGAGACGATGGCGTCTTCCAATTCTTCAGAACTGGAAAGAAACTTTTGCCATCCGTCCTTCATTTGGGCGACGAATTCCGCCGTTTGCGGATCGGCGGACGCCATGGCGTCGATTTGTCCGAGAATGGTGTGGACGCGTTCCTTGCGCTGACGGATTTCGTCTTGGAAGTAGGTGAGCCCCGCCTTCATCTGCCGCGACGAGACGATCAGGTACTGGTTCAGGTCGGCCATCGCTGTTTTGAGTTGCTGGCTCAGCTCCATCGCCGCGAGTTTCCGGTCGTACACTTCGTTCATGCGGGCGTTTAAGTCGTTCAGGGACACGACGGCCGATGCGGCGGTCAGGATGAGGGAAAGCGACATGCCGGCGAGCAGCACGGACAGCCGCGCCCGGATGCTCATCGCCCCTCACCCCTTGACGGCGCCTTCCGTCGCGCCGGCGACGATGTGCCGGTTAAACAGCAGAAAGGCGACGAGAAGCGGCAGTGTCGCCAGAAACGTGCCGGCCATGATCATCGCGTTGTCGCGATAATAGACGGATACCAGCTTGCGCAGCGCGATCTGGATCGTGATGACGGCGTCGTCCTTGAGCACGATGAGCGGCCAGACGAAGTCGTTCCAGCAGAACATGAACGACAGAAGGCCGAGCGTCGCGAGCCCCGGGGCGACGAGCGGCAGGACGATGCGCGCGTACGTCGCGAAGTTGCCGCATCCGTCCATGCGTGCCGACTCGATCAATTCCGGGTGGACGGCCTGTTCGGCGTACTGTTTCATCCAGAAAACGCCGAACGCGCTGACGAGTCCGGGCACAATGACGGCTTTCAGCGAGTTGACCCACCCGAGCTTCGTCATCAGCAGGTAGAGCGGCACGACGCCGAGCGCGTTCGGCAACATCATCGTGCCGACGATGAACCAGAAGATAACCTGCCGTCCGCGAAAACGCAGGCAGGCGAGCGCGAACGCCGCCAGCGACGAGAAAAACAGCGTCGCCGCCGTGTCGACCGTCGCGACGACGACGGTGTTGGCGAGCGCGCGGAAAAAGTCGATGTTTTCGAATACGCGGCCGACGTTTTCGGCGAACCGGCCGCCGGGCACGACGACCGGCGGGAACCGGTTCGTGTCGGCGGTCGTGCGCGTGGCGAGCACGAACATCCAATAAAATGGAAAGACGGACACGACGAACGTCAGCGAAAGAAACAGGTAAGCCGCGGCGTTTCCGAACGCCCGGCGCGTTACCGCGGACATCGGTTCGACCTCCTTTTGAACGAGTGGCGCCGTCAGCCGGCCGAGCGGATGCGGCGCGCCAGCGAGTAGTTGACGGCGACGAACAGGACGATGATCAGGAACGTCACCCATGAGATCGCCGAGGCGTAGCCGAAGCTGTAGTCGCGGAAACCCGTCGCATACATGTACAGCGTCATCGTCAGCACCTGATTGCGCGCGCCGCCCTCGTAGCCGCCGCTGAACAGGAACGGTTCGACGAACAGCTGCATGCCGCCGATCGTCGACAGCATGACCGTAAACAGAATGACCGGACGGATCATCGGAATTGTAATCTCGATGAACCGCCGGACGGCCGAAGCGCCGTCGAGAATCGCCGCCTCATGCAGCTCGCGCGGCACCGTCTGCAGGGCGGCCAGATAGATGATCGCGTTATATCCCGTCCATCGCCAATTCACCATCGTCGCGACGGCGATCTGTGCGGTCCAGTAGCCGGCCACCCAGTCGATTTTGTCTGCGCCGAACCAGGACAGCACCCAGTTGACGATGCCGTAGTCGCGGGAAAAGATACCGCTGAAAATAATCGCGATCGCGGCGAGCGACGTGATGTTCGGCATGAACGCGCCGAGCCGGAAAACGGCCAAACCGCGGATGTTCCGGTCGAGCGCCTTGGCCAGGACGAGCGCGAGGGAAAGCTGCGGCGCGGTCGACAAAAACCAGATCGTGAACGTGTTCATGACCGACCGCCAAAATTTCGGGTCGTCGGCGAACAGCCAGACGTAATTGCGGAAGCCGAGAAACTCGCGTCCGCCGATCGCCTTCCACGAAAAAAGCGATACATAAAAGGTATAAAGAATCGGAAACAGCTGAAACGCCAGAAACACGGCGACAAACGGCGCCACGTACAAGTACCCGGAGACGTGGTCCCGGAACGTCTGGGTTTGCCACCAGCGCCGCCGGATGCGGGCGGATTGCATGGAGCGGGATCACCTCGCGCGCGGCGCGGGCAAGCGAAAACCGACGCGCGCGGCGCCGGTTTTCGCTTCCGACCGCAAAATAGGTTTTCGGTTATTTCTTCAAAGCGCGCTTGATTTCCTCGATCGCTTTCTTCCATTCTTCATCCGGATTGCGGTTGTTGCGCTCGACGGCCGTGATCGCGTTTTTGATCGGCGTGTCGACGGTGATGTAGTCGGGGCCGTAATAGACCGGCACGACTTTTTTCGCCGCCTCGGAGTAGATTTGGCCGACCGGCGCGTTGTTGAAGAACGGGTTTTTGAAATCTTTGATCGCCGGATCGTCGTAGACGCTCGGCGTGGACGGGAAGTTGCCGTTTTTCTTAAAGAGCGCCAGTTGCTGTTCCGGCGCGAGCAGCCAGGAGATGAGTTCGAACGCTTCTTTCGGGTGTTTGCTTTCTTTCGGGATCGTCAGGAACGAGCCGCCCCAGTTGCCGGAGCCTTCCGGCATGAGCGCGACGTCCCATTTGCCCTTGGAGTCCGGCGCGTTCGTCTGCATGAAGCTCATCATCCAGGCCGGCGCGAGCTGGACGGCGAAGTCGCCTTTGTTCATGCCGGCGCTCCATTCCGGTGACCATTGCGCGATTTTGGCCGTCAGGCCTTCCTGCGCCATTTTGACGGCGAGATCGTAGGCGCGGCGGATGCCCGGGTTCGTCTCGACGATCAGGTTGCCGTTTTTGTCGAAATAATGTTCGGTCAGCTGGCCCTTGATGACGTCGTAGGCCGAGTTGGCGGCGTCGATCATCGGCTTGCCGGTTTTCGCCTTGATCGTCTTGCCGACTTCAATGAATTTCTCCCACGAGTCGATCAGGCGCGTCACTTCGTCGCGGTTCGTCGGCAGTCCGGCCTGTTCGAAAATGTCGAGCCGGTACATCATCGCCATCGGGCCGATGTCGGTCGGGATGCCGAAAATGAATTTGCCGTCGGCGCTAGACGCTTGCACTCGTTTCCACTCCAGGTAACGGTCCATGATTTTGTCGGCGCCGAGTTCGGCCAGGTTGTAGAATTTGCTCGGGTCGGCCTTGAACCGGTCGATGTAGCCGATTTCGACGAGCGCGATGTCCGGCGCGCCGCTGCCGGCGGCCAACGCCGTCACCAGGCTGTTGTGGTGGTCGCCGTATTCCTGCTGCTGGATTTTGACGCGGATGTTCGGGTGATCTTTCTCGTATTGCTTGACGAAATCCTCAAGACCGGTACCCGTAAACAGCCACATCGTCAGGTTGACGGTCTGCTGTTTGTCGGCGCCCGGCGACGCGGCGGCGGGAGCTTCTTTCGTGGTCCCCCCGGTGTCGCCGGACGGCGTCTTGGCGCCGGAACCACAGGCGGCGATGCCGAGCGCGGCTGAAAGCGCCAGTGCGGACAAAAGCAAACGCCTCATGTCGTCGATCCCCTTTGCCTTTCGTGATTTTGGGCAGCCCCTTCCGGAAGGGCGTCTGCCTTTTTAGTCTAGCGGTTTCGGGAAAACGGCGAAATGAGGCGGGTTTCGCATTTTTTGACTCAATTTCAGGAGTCGGCCGCGGGATCAGATATGTCGCCGCGCTCGATGCTGAATGAAGCGTTCTGCTCACGGTATTCATACGGGGTGAGGCCGGTCATCGCTTTGAAGACGCGGCTGAAATGCGCCTGGTCGGTGTAACCGACGCGGTCGCAAATCTGATAAATTTTCAGCTCGGTTTCGCGAAGCAGTTTTTTCGCATTTTCGATGCGTACTTGCGTAAGATATTGGCTGAACGTCACGCCGGTTTCGCGCCGAAACAGCGTGCTGAGATAGTTCGGATGAACGTAGAGCCGCTCGGCCAGCTGCGCCAGGGTCAGGTCGGAGGCGTATTCGGCGCGGATGATCGCCTGGGCTTGCCGAACTAGCCGGTGGACGGCGTCGTCGGGCAGCGCGGCCTCCGGTGGGTCATGCCGGTCGCCAAGCTGTTCGAGACAGCGGCGGACGGCTTCGCAGACGTCTTCGAGCCGCGCGACCGTTAAGCCGGCGGTCGCCCCGGCGTCGATGCATTGGTACGCTTTCAGCGCGCGGGCGGCTTCGGCCGCCATTTGCTCCGGCGGAGGGACGGTTGCGTTGGAAATGAACAGCACGGCGATCAGCTGCAGATCTTCCGCGACGACGACGGGCGTTCCCCAGGCGGACAGAACATCGGCGACGATGTTGCGGGCGGCGAACCGGACGAACCCGTCTTCCCGGGCGTCGGCCGGCAAGGCGAACGCCAGCACAGCGATAGTTTTAAACGGTGGAAAGAGGGCGGTGTCACAATAAGGAACCGGCAGCTCGTAGAACAGGTCGCGCACCCGTTTTTCCAGCAGGTCATTCAGCCGCAGTCGCTCGATTTCGGTCCGGCGGCGGCGTTCGGCCGTTTCCCGCTCGATTTTTTGCACGAGTTCGCAGAGGACGTCGACGGATACCGGTTTGAGCAGATAATCGTAGACATGCAGCCGGATTGCCTCGCGGGCGTATTGGAAGTCGGCGTAGCCCGTCAGCAGCACGACGATCGTGTCGGGATACCGCTCGGCGATCGCTCTGGACAGCGCCATGCCGTCGACGGCCGGCATGCGGATGTCGGTCACGACGAGATCGTACGGCTGTCTTTCCAGCATGTCCAGTGCTTCTTCGCCGTCTTCGGCCTCGTCCACCCGATGCCGGTCGCCGAACGCACGCGCGATCGCCCGCGCCATCGACCGGCGCACCGGCGGCTCGTCGTCCACCAGCAAAATGTTCACGGCGGGTTGTTCCTCCCTTCTTCCCGGATGAAAGCGCTGGCGCCGACGGCGGACAGTTGCTTCCGCACGAGTGAGACCGCCTCGTTCCACGCCTGTTCCGGCGCCAGCTCCCCGCGTTCGACTTTGTAGAGCACCGATTCGACGGCCGTCACGACGACGAACTGATACGGCCCTTCGTAGGCGGGTTTCAATCGCCGGGCGGAGTCTGCGAACAGCCGGCCGACCGGAGCGTTGCGGAAAAAAGGATCGCGTTTGTCGCGGACGATCGGGTCGTCGAAGACGACGCGCGCGGACGGGAAATTGTTTTCGCGGCGGTACAGTTCCAGCTGAATTTCCGGCGACGTCAGCCAGCGGACGAGGTCGTAGGCTTCTTTCGGGTGCCCGCTTTCTTTCGGGATCGTCAGAAACGAACCGCCGCGGTTGCCGCCGCCGCCGGGCATCGCCGCGACGTCCCAGTCGCCTTCGGCTTCAGGTGCGTTCGTTTTGACGTAATTCAGCATCCAGGACGGCGAAAGCAGCACGGCGAATCCTCCGTCGGCCAGCGCCTCGGCCCATTCCGGCTGCCACGTCTGCAAGCCTGCCGACAATCCGAGCCGATAGGCGCGGACGGCGTAATCCCATGCGCGACGCACTTCCGGGTTGGACGCCATGATCAGTTCTCCCGTGGCGGGATCGAAGTATTGCCGCTGCGACTGTCCGAGGATCGCCTGGTAAAGTTCGTGAATGTTCGAAATGACGGGCTTGCCGGTTTGTTTCCGGATCTGTTCGCCGACGCGCAAAAAATCGTCCCACGTCCGTATCATCCGGGCGACCGATTCGCGGTCCGCCGGCAATCCCGCCCGCTCGAACCGTTCCGGGCGATACAGCATGGCCATCGGGCCGATGTCGGTCGGCAAACCGAACACGAACCCGCCGTCGGCGCTCGTCGCCTGACGCCACTTCCAGTCGAGGTAGTCGTCGCGAAGCGACGCAGCGCCGAAGTCCGCGAGGTTGTAAAAGTAATCAGGAAATCGTTTGAACCGTTCGATGAAGCTGACTTCGATCAGGCAGACGTCGGGAGCGCCCGATCCCGCCGCAAAAGCGGTTTGCAGATGGTTGTGCACGTCTTCAAACTGGGAAACGAACCATTCGATCCGGACGTCGGGATGTTCCCGGGCGTACCGCTCCAGAAACGGTTCGAGCCCGGTCCGCTCGTACAGCCAGACGGTCAGGCGGATGGGCCGGTTTTGTTCCGCCGGAACGCTCAGGCGGTCGGGATCGATTGAATCGGCGACGGACGCGCATCCGGCTGAGGACGCGGCGACGAACGAGACGATCGACAGGACGGCTAACGCGCGCCGGATTCGGACCAACCGTTTCATCGCCGTCACCCCCTGATGTCCGCGGGCAGCGTCACTTCGACTTTCAGTCCGCCCCATTCGCTTTCGTCGAGGCGCAGGGCGTCGGGCAAGCCGTAAAGCAGCTTGATGCGTTCGCGCAGATTGGCGAGTCCGATGCCCGTATGAAAAGGGCGGTCGCCGGCGCCGGAAGCGTCCGTCAGCACGCGCTGTCGAACCGCTTCCGGCATGCCGACGCCGTTGTCTTCCACGACGAAGTGAAGCGATGCGTCGACGAGCCGGATGCGGACACGCAGGCGCCACGGGCCTTTTTTCGGTTCCAGGCCGTGGGTGATGGCGTTTTCCACCAGCGGCTGGAGCAAAAGTTTCATCATTTTCAGCCTGAGCGCGTCGGGGTCGACCTCGACGTCCGCCTGCAGCCTTTCGCCGTAGCGCAGTTTGGCGATGAGCAGAAACCGGCGCAGCTGTTCGACGTCTTCGGCGACGGTCACCCATTCCGACCCCGGCTGAATGCTGTACCGCATCAGTTCGCTGAGCGCCAGCACCATCTCCGCCTGTTTCGTGTGGCCGGCGTCGAGCAGGGACCAATAGATCGAATTCAGAGAGTTGTACAGGAAATGGGGGCGGAATTGCGCCTTGAGCGCCGCCAGTTGTGCCTGTTTTTCCGACAATTGTTTGCGGGCGAGATCCCGGATGGTCTCGTCCAGATCGCGAATCATACGGTTGAAACTTTCTTTTAGCACGGAAATTTCCAAACTGTTCGCCCGGTCGGGCAGCGGTTCGAGCGATCCTCGGTTGATCCGTCGCAGCCGCTTGGCCATGTCGCGGATCGGCCGCACGAGCGTCCAGGCGAAAAAGACGGACAGTCCGAACGCGGCCGCCCATCCGCTCAGGACGGTCGTCACGGCGTTTCGCCCGATTCGGTCGAGGTCGCGGAAGGCGACGTTCGGGCGGATGAACGCCAGCACGCGCCAACCGCTGTATTCGGACTGCGCTTGAAACACGAAGATCGTCTCGCCGCCGTCCGTCCATTTCACCGGCCGGTTCGGTCGGCGTGCGAGTTCGGCGGTAAGCCCGGCGTCGGCTTTCCGGCCGATCTCCTCGGGACGCGTGGAGTAGACGACGCGGCCGAACCGGTCGATGATCTGAACGTCCGCGGCATTGCCGAGCCGGACCGGTCCGACGGCCGACTCGAGCTGGGTGACGGGAAACGCGACGATCAGCAGGCCGCGTTTATCGAGCGTCTGCAAGTCGTTGATTCGGCGAGCACCGATTACCGCCTGGGCGTGGCCGCCGTTCCAGATTGCATCCGAAAACCAAAGCATCCGGCCGCGCCCCTGTTCGACGAGCGGATACCAGGCTTGCCCGGCCATGTCGGCTTCCCGTTTCCATAGAAGCGATGCGGTAACGGACGGAGAGTAAAATCCGCCGCGGACGTCCGTCAGGTGAAGGATGTTCATCGCGCGCATGCCGAGGTATCGGTTCTGGTCGGCGAGAAACCGCGTGATTTCGTAAGCGCTTTTGTCGGTGTTCCGCCCGAATGCGACTTCGGACAAATATTGCTGAAGCGTCGGGTTAAAGGCGACCATTTGCGTGAAATGGTCGTATTCGGTGAATAGGACGTCGAGTTTGCCCATGATTTGCCGGACGGACTCGTTCAGGTAGCGGCCGGCGTTTTCCAAAAGTAGATAAGAGGACGTCTGGTACGACGAATAGACGGCGGCGGCGACGACGGCCAGCAGGATGAACGAGAATCCCGCGATCATCTGGACGAACAGCGGCGTCCTGCGCAGCATGGTCGACCGGCAACCCCCTTTTCGCGTCCGGCGTTAACCAGCGTACCGACCGGTGAAACCGCTGTCAAGGGTGTCGCACGCCCCCGGCGGCAACTTCGCAAAAAAACGACATCCGTCCAAAAAGTATGGCATTTTCTCGCTGGTGTCCGCCGTGCGATACTCAACCGTGAAACCGATTACCATGACGCATGGAAAGGGGAGCGAACGATGCGGAAGCGATGGCTGGCCGTGTTGGCTTGCGCGGCTTTGTTGCTGAACGTTGTTCCGCCGCCGGCGCACGCGGACGGCACCTTGCCGAAGGACGCCCGGGGGCATTGGGCGGCCGGAACGATCGCCAAATGGACGGAGCTCGGACTTTTGACCGGCTATCCGGACGGGACGGTTCGACCGGACCGGCCGTTGACGCGGGCGGAGTTCGTCCGGATCGTCAACACCCTGTTCGGGCTGTCGGCCGGGACGGGCGGCGGATCCGGGACAGGCTCGGGCGGAGGATCGAGCGCAGACTCAGGCGCAAGTTTAGGCGCAGGTTTGGATACGACGTTTGCCGATGTCGCGCCGGATGCGTGGTATGCCGCGGATGTCGCCGCCGCTCGGAAGGCGGGGTACATCGAAGGATATCCGGACGGCCGTTTTCTGCCGGATCGGCCGATTAGCCGCGAAGAAGCGGCTCACATTTTGGCGCGTCTGTTTCGATTGAACGCCGTTTCGGACGCGAAAACGGCTCTCGGCGCGTTCGCCGACGCGGGCGACGTAGCCGCGTACGCCGCATCGGCGCTTGCCGCGATGGCGGAGAAGGGCTATCTACAGGGATTTTCCGACCGGACGCTTCGTCCGAAACAGCCGCTGACGCGGGCGGAAGCGGTGGCGTTGGTCGACCGGATCGTGCCGAACGTGTTGAACCGAAGCGGCGTGTACGGCCCGATCGAGACGGACGGCCGCGTCCTTGTCAATACCGGAGGCGTGACGCTGCGCGACGCTGTTGTGAACGGCGACGTGCTCTTGACAACCGGCGTCGGTGACGGCGACGTCGTGCTCGACGGCGTCCGGATCGGGGGAACGCTGTGGATCGAAGGCGGCGGTGAACACAGCGTTCGGCTGCTGAGATCGACGGTCCGGTCGGTCGTGATCGCGCGGAAGGAAGCTGCCGTCCGGTTTGTGGTGGGGGACGGGACGAGCGTCGATGCCGTCCGCGTCGAGACGAAAGCGACGGTGGAAGTTTCCGGCGACGGGAAGGTAGAGGAAATGCGCATCATGAGCGGCGCGAAGGGAACAAGCGTGTCCGCCGTCGGCGAAATCCGGCGGCTGGTGAATGAGGCGGACGAGGTCGTCGTCAACGGCGCGCGGACCGGCAAAGGGACGATCGGTTCCGTCGCCGGTGGCCGCCCGCCCGCAAGTTCGGCCGGCGATTCGACGGACGTGGCGACGCCGGGCGGCGGATCTTCCGGTGGTTCGGGCGGTTCCGGTCAGCCGATGTGGACGCTCGTCTGGGCCGACGAATTCGACGGGACGGCCTCCCGTCCGGACGCAAACGGCGTCGATCTGGACAAATGGGGATACCAGCTCGGCACCGGCTCGCAGTACGGCCTCGTCGACTGGGGCAACAACGAACAGCAGTATTATCGCGCGGAGAACGCCTATGTACAGGACGGCAAGCTCATCATCGAGGCCCGCAACGACGGTTTCGGCGGCAAGCCGTACACATCCGCGCGGCTGTTTACGCAGCCGACGTTTTCGAAAAAATACGGCAAGTTCGAGGCGCGCATTCGCATGCCGAAGGGACAAGGTTTCTGGCCGGCCTTCTGGCTCATGCCGAAGGACAGCATATACGGCGGATGGGCCGCTTCCGGCGAAATCGACATTATGGAAGCGCGTGGCCGGCTGCCCGGCGAAGTCAGCGGCACGATCCACTTCGGCGGCACCTGGCCGAACAACAAGTCGTCGGGCGCGACTTACCGTTTTCCTGAAGGAACGGACATCGGCGATTTTCACGTCTACAGCTTGGAATGGGAACCCGGCGAACTGCGCTGGTACGTCGACGGGCAATTGTATCAGACGCTCAACAACTGGGACAGCATCGGTCCCGGGCAACCGGCGAAATACGCGTATCCGGCTCCGTTCGACCAGCCGTTTTACATCATTCTTAACTTAGCGGTCGGCGGCAACTTCGACGGCGGCAGGGTGCCCGACGCCTCGATGTTCCCGGCGCGCATGGAAGTCGACTACGTGCGCGTCTACGAGCTGACCGGCCGGCCGTACCGGACGCCGACGGAACCGGTAATCGCGCCGGAGCCGCTGCCCGCCAACGCGAAACAGCCCGTCGACGGCAATCTGGTATACGACGCGCGGTACGAACGTGGCTTTACGGAAATCACGGCGCCGGATACGCCGCTCAACACGCAATATTGGAACTTCGTCCACATCAACACGTTCGGCGGCGCCGGCACCGTCGCGGTCGAAAGCGTCGGCGGCGTCCCGTTCGCGAAAATCAACGTCACTTCGCCCGGCAACGCCGTGCATGCGGTGCAGCTCATCCAGAACGTCACGCTGGGTAAAGGCCGCTGGTACCGGCTGACGTTCGACGCCAAGGCGTCCGCCGACCGATCGATCAGCGTCAAGTTCGGCGGCGGGGCGGAGCGCGGATGGACGACGTATTCCGACGTGTGGGACATTCCGCTTTCCACGCAATTGCAGAGGTATGAAAAAGTGTTCCAGATGACGCGCGACACGGACGTTCTCGCCCGGCTCGAATTCAACGTCGGGCTGAACACGGCCGGCGTCTGGATCGGCAACGTCCGCGTTACCGAGACGACGGCGCCGGACCCGTACCCGGATGGCCCGAAAACGCCGCTGGCCGACGGCAATCACGTGTACAACGGCACGTTCGATCTCGGCCGCATGGACCGGATGACGTATTGGCACTTTGCGACGAACGGCGCGGATGCCTCCGCCTCGGTCGATCCGGATGCGCGCGAGCTTGCCGTCGCGATCCGCGACGCCGGCACGTCGCCGGAGGCGATCGCGCTCGGACAGCCGGGCATCCAGCTGCTCCAGAACAACGCATACCGGCTGACGTTCAAGGCGCGCTCCGACCGGCCGCGCTCGATCCGCGTCGCGCTGCGGAACGCCGACGGCTCGGTCGAGTACGCGGCGCCGGTCGCCGTGCCGCTGACGACGGCCATGGAGACGAAGACGGTCGATTTCGCCATGAACGCCCCAAGCGACGCAAACGGCCGACTCGTCTTCCTGTTCGGCGGTGAGGCCGGCAACGTCTATCTCGACGATGTGAAGCTCGTGCGGACGACGAACAACATCGATCTGACCGGCGTCAGCGTTTTCCCGCTGGTCAACGGCGATTTCGCGCTCGGCCTGGAGGCCTGGAAAACGTACGCGATCGATGGCGGCGCGGCGACGTTTTCCGCCGACGGCGGGGAGGCGCATGTCGCCGTCGCGGGCGCAGGCTCTCAGCCGTGGTCGGTCATGCTGAACCAGGAAAACATGCGGTTTACCGGCGGCATCACGTACGTGCTGTCGTTCAAGGCGCGGTCGTCGGTTCCGCGAACGATCGAGGCGGTCGTCGACGATCCGAACTACCAGCGGTTCCTCAGCCAGAGCGTCCAGCTGACGCCGGAGATGCAGACGTTTACGTACGAATTCCGGCCGGCGACGAACCAGACGCTCAGCCTGAAATTTCTGCTCGGCCAGCCGTCGGGCGCCTCGCCGCTCGGCGCGCACGACATCTGGATCGACGACGTCGTGCTGGAGATGAAGGACGCCCCCGTGATGCGGCCGCCGTACTTGCGGGCGGATCCCGCACGCAACGTCGTCGGCGGGCCGATGGTCGTCTCGTTTACCGACGATCCGGCCTGGCGCGCCGCCGTCCGGTCGGTGATCGTGAACGGCCGGGCGCTGTCTGCTGGACAGTACACGTTGGAAGCGGGCCGTCTCACGATCGCGGGCGACGTGTTCTCCGCGGCGGGGCCGTACACGATCGTCGTCTCCGCCCAAGGCTACGCGGACGCTTCGGTGACCGACACGGTCGTCGCGGACAGCGGCAATCTCGTCGTCAACGGCGATTTCGCCGCAGGCACGAGCGGATGGGGATTCTGGGCGGGCGAAGGCGGAGCCGCATCCGTCAGCGTGCGCGAGGGTGCGGCCGCCGTCGACATCGCGTCGATCGGAACGTTTAATTGGAGTGTTCAGTTTTTCCAGGAAAATATTATGGTCGAAGCTGGCAAAACGTATGAACTGACCTTCCGCGCCTGGTCGACTGTGAACCGCCCGATCCGGCTCGAGTACACCGGACGGCCGACGCCCGAGCGGAAATTCGACATCACCGCCGATTCCGCCGTCGTCTACCGCGACCAATTCGTCGCGTCGGAAAGCGGCGCGCTCAAACTGAATTTCTGCATCGGCAACGTCGATTTTAACGGTCGGACGACGCCCACCGTCACGCAGACCGTCTATTTTGACGACGTCGTGCTGAGAGAAGTCGTCGAGCCGGCCGTGGACAACAACCCGATCACCGACGCTCGGTTCACGAACGACCTGTCCGGCTGGCGCGTCCACAATCAGGGCGATTTCCAGCCGGGGGCGGGCAAGGCGCTGTTCGTCGCAGAAAACGGCGAGGTGAAGGCGACCGTCATTCAGCCCGGCTGGGAGGCGTGGCATATTCAGTTCTATAAGGACGGCGTCCAGCTGACGGCAGGGACGTACCGGTTGACGTTCGACATGCGCGGCGACGTGGAGCGGCCGGTGCTCGTCGAGCTGTCGCAAAACAACGTCCCGGTGGATTCCAAAACGGTGAACGTCCTAACAACGGCGCAGACGTTCGAAGTGCTGCTCAACGTGCCGACGGACGGCGTCTACAAGTTGATGTTCGGGTTCGGGCGCAAGGCCGCCGCGGGAGATCCGAATCCGCAGACGCCGTATAATCTGTATTTGGACAATGTGCGGTTGGTGCCGGCGCCGTAACGTGAGCTGAGGCGGGCCGATCCCGAAAGCGGGGTCGGCCCGTCGGTGTTCGTATTTAATTTGACCGGCCGGGCCGGCCGATGTTCCGAGCGTGGGGGCCGGCGAAGAAGCCGGTCGGGTTTTTTTGCCGATCCGGCAGGAAACACAGGGGCGAGGAGAATTTCGGATGCGTCTTGACCGTCGTCCAGCTCTGAAAATCGCGGTGGTCTTCTCCGCCCTTTGTGCGTTTGTCGTGTCGCCGGGGTTGGCTCTTATTCCGGTTGCCGGGTCGTCGGCGGCTGACGTCGCGACAGGCGCGTCGGGGAAGAGGCCGGTGTTGTTTTCGGCGCTGCCGGCGGCCTGAGCGGTGGCGAGCGGCGGTGCGTCCGGGCAAGCGGTCGATCAGCCGTCCGGTGTGACGTATCGCTGGCACGTGCGCGTAACCGGCGAGCTGGCCGCCTGGCGCGGGGCGGACGCGCGCGGGATCACGCAGGTGTGGGCGGAAGAGATGGCGACGGGGAATGCATTCTGCGGACGACGCCTGCACCGACACCGACTCCGACGCCGTCGCCGACGGACAGCGTGTCGCTCTGGGCGGCCGGACGCGCATATCAAGTGAACGATCAGGTCACTTACGGCGGAGTGATCTATATCTGTATCCAGGCCCACACGTCCCAGCCGAGATGGGAGCCGCCGAATGTGCCGGCGCTGTGGTCGCGGCGATAGCCGACGGTCGACAGGTCATTTTTTCGAAGACTAGAGAACAGACCGCACGCCTTATAAGGTGTGCGGTCTGTTTTTCTTTGCACGCGCCACCCTTCACCTCCCCACGCTGTTGCGGTACTCCTGAGGCGTCATGCCGTACGTCTCCCGGAACAGCTTGATGAAATAACTCGTCTTCGTGTAGCCGAGCCGTTCGGCGATCTCGTAAATTTTCATGCCACCGGATTTCAGCCAGTGGGCCGCGCGTTCCATTTTCATCCGCTGGATGTATTCGTGCAGCCCCTCGCCGGTTTCCATCTTGTAAATTTTCGATAAATAAGACGGGTTCAGGTAGACATGGGCGGCGATCGATTGCAGCGTCGCATCGGCCAGATGGTCGGCGACGTATTGCTGCACTTGCCGGACGAGGTTCGAGCGCGAATACCGGGTTTCCGTCTGGACTTCGTTGCGGTATTTGCCGACGACGCGAAACATCCAGTCGCGGAATTGGCGCGCCGTCCGGAAATTCGGCCCGCGGACCAGCGGCTCGAAGTCGTCGCCGAGCGTCTGTTCCAGCCACCGCTTCCCGTTGTGGACCGAATAGGCTAGGGCGCTGACGAACGTGAAATAAATTTCCAGCATGTGTTCGTGCGAGCCGCCCAGGCGGTGTTCCCAGACGTCCAGTGCGCTTTTCAATTTTTCTTCGAGGGCGTCCCATTGGCCGGTTTCCAAAAGGTGCACGAGCGTCGGGGGGTCGTGCAGCGCGCCGAGCGGTCCGGTTTCGCCCGACCGTCCCGCGGTGTCGCGCCCGGCGACGACGAGCAGTTCCCGCTCGCTGCCGATAAGCCGGCGGAAACCGGATACCGCGCGGTCGTACATGTCGCGCAGGTCGAACGGGAATCGCCCTTGCGGATGAATAAACAGCGAGACGGTTCCTTTCAGGTACACCCGGACGTAATGCTGCAGCTGCGCGGCCTTGCGTTCGAGGCGTTCGGCGAACGAGGCTTCGGCCGAGCCGCCCAACTCCGCCGAGCCGTCCGCATCCGCCGTCCCCTGCGTCGGCGACCGGCTCTGGATGGCGACGGCGAGGTAGCCGTACGGGTCTTTCGCGCTCCAAATCAGAAATTCGTCCGAAAAAATTTCGTCCGCCATTTTCAGCACGGCGTATTCCAAAAGGCCGACGTCGCTGCCGAATCGGGCGTGCAGGTCTTCCTCGATGCGGACGAGGGCGAGGCAGACCGGTTCGCCGATGCGAAACGCTAGACGCAGCCGCTCCAGCTTCTCAGGCGAGACGGCGGACGGCGCGACCCGGCCCTGCAGCAGATCGAGCAGCAGGCCGTTTTGCAACACCGGCAGCATTTCGTTGAACGTCGCTTCCAGGTTTTGATACGAGACCGTCTGCCGCCATTGCTCGTCGAGTTGCCGGAGCGCGCGCCGGACGGCTTCCAGCAGCTGGTCGTCCTCGACCGGCTTGAGCAGGTAGTCGTCGGCCTGGTGGCGGATGCCCGACCGCGCGTATTCGAAATCGCTGTAGCCGGACAAAAGGATGCAGCGGATGTTTTTCCACGACCGGCGGATTTCGCGCATCAGGTCGAGGCCGGACATGCCGGGCATCCGGATGTCGGTGACGACGACGTCGACGGGGTTCGTCCGGACGATGTCCAGCGCCTCGCGCGCCGAGTACGCGCGGTAGACGGCCTCGATGCCGAGTTCGTGCCAGGGCAGGGTTTCCGCCAGGTCGTCGACGAGGTCCGGCTGGTCGTCGACGATGAGAAGTCGGTACACGGATTTACGCCTCCTTCCGGTTCGGCCAGACGACGCGGACGGTCGTGCCGCCGTTTTCGCGCGAGTCGAATTCGAGGCGTGCTTCTTCCCCGAACTGGAGGACGAGCCGCTCGCGGATGTTGCGCAGCGCGCAGCCGGCGTCGTCGCCGGAGGGATGCTCGAGTTCCGCCCGTAAGGCCCGCAGCCGTTCGGCGGACATGCCGACGCCGTCGTCTTCCACCGTCACGATGTTGAGGCCGCCGGTTTGTTCGCCGGCGATGCGCACGGTACCGTCCCGGCCGCTCGGCTCGATGCCGTGGACGACAGCGTTTTCAACGATCGGTTGAAGCAACAGGCGGGGGATTTCGAGCGCGCGCATCGGTTCCGGAACGTCGATCCGGTACGATAGCGACGGGATGTGCATGTTCTGGATTTCCAGGTAGCTTTTGATCAGTTCCAGTTCTTCGCCGAGCGTGACGATCTGGCGCTCGATGCGCGTCGTGTAGCGGTAATATTTGCCGAGATGCGTCGTCAGGCGCAGGACGGAGTCCGTTTTACCGAGACGGGTCAGGCTGCGGATGAGCGCGAAACAGTTGTACAGAAAATGAGGATTGATCTGAGACTGCAGCCACTTCAGGTTCGCCTCGCGCGTGCGCAATTGTTCGGCGTACACTTTGCCGATCAGTTCCTCGATCTCTTCGGCCATCTGGTTGAATTTCAGAAATAAAAAAGCAAATTCGTTGCGCGGCGTCTCCCGGATGCGCGTCGAGTAATCGCCGGCTCTCAGCCGCTGCACGCCGCGAATGAGCGCGGCGATCGGTCGCTGGACGTTGCGGTACAGCCAATGCCCGGCGACGACGCTGAGCGCAAGCAGAAGGGCGACCGAGGCGTAAAACAGGTTGCGGCTGCGGACGATCGGCCGCATCATCTCTTCGAGCGGCACGTAGTCGACGAGCTGCCAGCCGAGGGCGGGCACCGGGACGACGGTGATCAAATATTGCGTGCCGTCCAGCCGGACGACGGCGTCGCGGGCGACGGGCGCCGGGTTCGGCATCAGTTCGTCGCGCACGATGCGCTCGATGCGCGCGCGGTCGGCCGTCCGGTTCGCCAGCCATTCGCCGGTCGGGCGGAACAGGAACGGATCGCCCTGGCCGCCGCGTTTGAGGTCGTCGAGATGTTTGACGAGCGCGTCTTTCGGAAACGAAGCTTCGACGATGAGCGAGGCGCGCGCGAGATCCCGGCTTTTCGTTTCGGGCTTGACGAAATGGCGGACCATGCGCTCTTCCATATAGTCGAGCACGCGGACGCGGCGCGTTTCCCAGACGGGTGTAAACGTTTCGGCAAGTTCTTTCATGTTATACGTGACTTTCCCGGTCGTCGAAACGACGATGTTCGTGTCGGGAACGTAGATCGCGTAGTGGGTGTCCCATCGCCCGGCGACGTTGAGCAGCCGCAGCCGCTCGATGACGCGCAGCTGCTCCTCGTTGCGCTCGTAGGCGTTCGGGATCAGGTCGAGATGGCGCAAATTCTGGATTTCCAGGTCGTCGCTGAGCAACACGGCGAGCGTCGCAATATTTTCGAGGTTCGTGTTGATGTCCTGGGCGAGAAACGACAAGTCTTTCATTTTCAGCGACCGAACTTCCTGTTTGAGCACGTCTGTGCTGACGCGGTAAGAGATCGTGTAAAGCGCCAGAAGCGGCGCAAGCAGCATCAAAATAATCAGGACAATCCGGAAAAACGTGTTTCCCCGCATCGCGTCGATCCGCGCCGCGACTGCCCTCATGATCGCGCGACCCCCCGCTTTTCGCCCCTTGCATCTTCAATTGTCGCACGTACGCAGACCCGTTGTCCACAGTCCGGACGCGATTTCAAAAGATTTTGGCATGAATCCAAAAGACCGGGTCTGTCGCGCCCGGCCGCCCGCCTGATACAATCGGAGTGCGACGCCGAATGCGAATGTAAGACGGAACTCAGGCGGGGAAAGGACCGGGAAAAGCCGTGTTCAGGGAGAAATGGTCCAGAACGTGGCCGTTCCACGTGATGTTGTGGCCGGCCTGCGCGCTGACGCTCGTGTTTGCCTACGTACCGATGGCCGGGCTCGTCATGGCGTTTCAAGATTTCAAGCCGGCCAAAGGCATCTGGCACTCGCCGTTCGTCGGACTGAAGCATTTCGAATTCATGTTCGACTATCCGGACAGCCGGCAGGTCATCATCAACACGCTGGTCATTTCCGTGCTGAAAATCGCGTTCGGTCTGCTCGTGCCGTTCGTTTTCGCCCTGCTGTTGAACGAGGTGCGGCGGATACTGTTCAAGCGGGTCGTGCAGACGATCGTTTATTTGCCGCATTTCATTTCGTGGGTCATTCTCGGCGGCATCTTGACCGACATGCTCGGCACGGAGGGCATCGTCAACCGAACGCTGAAACAGCTCGGCTTAAAACCGGTGTTCTGGCTCGGCGACGGCGACTGGTTCCGGTTTACGGTCGTCGTCAGCGACATCTGGCAAAATTTCGGCTTCAACGCGATCGTGTTTCTTGCGGCGCTGGCCGGCGTCAATCCTTCGCTGTACGAGGCGGCGGAAGTCGATGGCGCCGGGCGGTGGAAACAGACGCTTTACATCACGATTCCCGCGATGCTGCCGATCGCGGTCGTCGTCGGGACGCTTTCGCTCGGCAACATTTTGAACGCCGGGTTCGACCAGATTTTCAATCTGTACAATCCGCTCGTCTACGACAAGGGCGACATCATCGACACGTTCGTGTACCGGACGGCGATTCTGAACAGCCAATACAGTTTCGGAACGGCGGTCGGCATGTTCAAGTCGGTCATCGGTCTTATCCTGATCGTCGCCGCCTACCGTCTCGCCTACCGGTACGCGGGCTACAAAATTTTCTGACGGCGGGGAGCGCAACATGTACTACCGCACTTCCGGATACCGGCTGTTCGAGGCGATCAACTACGCGTTGCTGACGGTCGTCAGCCTATCGTGCCTGCTGCCGTTCGTTCACATTCTCGCGGTCAGTTTCAGCGGCAGCGCAGCGGCGAACGCCAACCTCGTCGGCCTCGTGCCGATCGATTTCAACTGGGAAGCGTATCGCAAAACGATCGGCAACCCCAATTTCATCAATGCGCTGGTCGTCGGCGTCGAGCGGACGCTGCTCGGCACCGCGGTGTCGATGACGGTGATGACGCTGGCGGCGTATGCGCTGTCGAAGGACGCACACGGCTTTTCCAGCCGCGTGGCGTACGCGTGGTTTTTCGTGTTCACGATGCTGTTTAACGGCGGCATCGTGCCGATGTACATGCTGATCCGCGGCATCGGCCTCATGAACTCCATTTGGGCGCTCGTGCTCCCGGTCGCGGTCAACGTCTTCAACATGGTACTCTTGATGAACTTTTTCCGCACCGTGCCGCGCGAATTGGAAGAAGCGGCGCTCATCGACGGCAGCGGCCATTTCCGCACGCTGGCGACGATTTACCTGCCCGTCTCGCTGCCCGCCGTCGCGACGATCACGCTCTTCACGATGGTGTTCCACTGGAACTCGTGGTTCGACGGACTGCTGTATATTTCGGATTATCGGAAGTACCCGCTGTCGACGTTTTTGCAGACGATCATCGTCCAGCAAGATTTCAACAAGGTCGACTTGGACGTCAACGAGCTGAAAAATATTTCCCAGCGCACGGTGAAGGCCGCGCAGATCTTCATCGGTACGCTGCCGATTTTGCTCGTCTATCCTTTTCTTCAGAAATATTTCGTCAAAGGCATCGTGCTCGGCGCCGTCAAGGAGTGAACCGTCGTCAAAGAGTAAAGGGAAAGGCATAGATCAAAATTAAAGGGTATTTATTCAGTCGATCTCTTTATTGTATATTGAAAACGCAATCTACAACAGGGGGATGAACCGAGATGAAACGATGGTTGACCGCAGTCATGGTCGCGGCGCTCGCGCTCGGGCCGGTCGCCTGCGGCAAGTCCGGGGAAAGCGGCGGACAGGCGCAGTCGAGTCCGGCGCAATCGAGTTCGGGGCAGGGCAACGCGCCTTCGGCCGACGCCATCGCCAAAGCAACGTTTAAGTACGATCCCGCGATCACGCTGACCACGGTGGCGGGGCTCAACGCGAACGCTGCCATTTTCAAGCAAGGCGAGACGATCGAGGACAACGTCCATACCCGGCTGATCAAGGAACGACTCGGCATCGACATCAAGTACAACTGGGTCGTCACCAACACCAACGACGCTTATAAGACGAAGCTGCGGCTGATGCTGTCTTCCGGCGAAAAAATGCCGGACGTCGTCGCCTACCGCGGTGACATGGAAACCGTCCATCTCTTGATCGACTCCGGCCAGTTCATGGCGGTCGACGAACTGGTCGAAAAATACGCCCACCCCGAATATAAAAAGGGCTTGGAGCTCGATCCGACGATCTGGTATCCGATCACGCGCAACGGCAAGAAAATGGCGCTGCCGATTCTCGACTACGCCTACAACGACAACCACGTGCTGTGGATCCGGGAAGACTGGCTCAAAAAACTGAACCTGAAGGCGCCCGAGACAATCGACGAAATGGAAAAAGTGATGGACGCCTTCGTCAACGGCGACCCGGACGGCAACGGCAAAAAGGACACGTGGGGTCTGGCCGTCGGTTTCAAGAACGGCTTCAACAACTGGATGACCGACATCGGTTTTCTGTTCGGCGCCTACGGTACGATGCCGGGGCAATGGAACTTGGTGAACGGCAAGTTGGAACACGGCTCGATCAATCCGGCCGCCAAACAGGCGCTGGCGACGCTCCGCAGATGGATGGAAAAAGGGTATATTCCGCAGGACGCCGCAATGAAAGACGAAGTGCAGGGCGCGGAATATTTCACGAGCGGACGCGCGGGCATGATCGTCGGCCGCAACTGGCTGCCGGCCTGGCCGTTCGGCGACCTCGAGAAAAACGTGCCGACCGCCGAATACAAGGCGTACCCGCTGCCGGCCGGACCCGACGGCAAACGCGGCGCCGCGGGCGGCAACCCGCCGGTCAACGGCTATCTGTTCATCAACAAGGACGCGAAACATCCGGAAGCCGTGCTGCTGTATTACAACTGGTTCTTTGAAAACACGGCGAACCCGAAGCCGGGCAGCGAATTCGAATACGGTTTCGCCAAAGGTTACGACTACGCGATCGCGCCGGACGGCACCGTCATCCGGTCCAATACGGAGGCGAAAAAATATCCCGAGCTGTTCCCCGGCGTCGATCTGAACAACTCGCTGCCGAACCCGCTGTTCTACACGATCACGTACGAAGGCGCGCGTATTCCGACGTTGTACGCCGACGCGCTCGTCAAAGTCGCAAACGGCGGCAAGCCGGAGACGCCGTACGAAAAGGCGGAAATCGCCAGCCGCAAGCCGCAGAACATTTACGCAATGAAAGTCGTCATGGATTATAAGGACGCCGTCTACAAAAACTATTACACCGGTCCGATCACCGACACGATGGCGAGCAAGAACGAGCTGCTCAACAAGCTGCTCAACGAAACCTACAACAAGATCATCTACGGCCAGGCGCCGCTTGAGGCGTTCGACACGATGGTGCAGAACTGGCTCAAGTCCGGCGGCGAGCAGATCACGAAAGAAGTCAACGACTGGTACGCGAAAGTGAGCCAGCGCTGACGAGGAGGGAGAAGGCCTTTCCGCTCAAGGAGCGGGAAGGCTTTTTTATCGTGACGAAAAAAACTGTCGCACGCCGTCGACTCAATGGTATAATCTTGTCTATAACCGATTGCATAACCGGTTCGGGTTACGGCGAGGGGATGACGCGTGGCAGAAGACGTGATCCGGCCTTTTGTCGAATCCGCCTGCATGGTGATCGAACAGGTGATACAGGTGCGGCCGAACGTTGCTCGGACGGCGGACAGGCCGTCGGCGGAGGCGGCCGACCGGTTTCGCGTCGTCGTCGGCTTTGTCGGCGAACTCACCGGCGACGTCGTGCTTGGCTTGCGCGAAGAGGTGGCGCTTCGGCTGGCGTCGGCGATGATGGGCGGATGGGAGTTGTCAGGTCTCGACGACATGGGCAAAAGCGCGATTTCGGAACTCGGCAACATGATTTGCGGCAACGCCTGCGTGTCGCTGTCGAACCAGGGCCGGTCCGTCAATCTGGAACCGCCCCGACTGCTTTCGCCCGGAGACGCGCCGGAAGTGCCGGGACAGCAGGCGTATTCGGCGTTTCTCCGCGTCGAATCGATGGGCGAGATCGAGATTTTCGTGCGCTTATACGCGTGAAAAAGGCGGGGGATCGGCCTTGTCCGATATCGGTTTGTCCGACGTGTGGCACATCGGTTACGCGGAAATGACGTTCCGCCTGGTGCTGGCGCTCGCGCTGGGCGGGCTGATCGGCTTCGAGCGGGAATGGGGCGGCCATCCCGCGGGTTTTCGGACGCACATTCTCGTCTGTCTCGGCTCGGCGGTCGTCATGCTGTTGTCGGAATACGGTTTTTCCCAGTTCGCGGCGGAGCCGAACGTGCAGATGGACCCCGCGCGGCTGGCGGCCCAAGTGATCAGCGGCATCGGTTTTCTCGGCGCGGGCACGATTTTGCGCACCGGGTTCACGATTTCCGGACTGACGACCGCCGCTTCGCTTTGGGTCGTCGCGGCGATCGGCCTTGCGGCCGGGGCGGGCTTCTACTATGGGGCGGTCGTGTCGACCGTGCTAGCGGTCATCAGCCTGTTTTTTTTAAATAAATTAGAAAAAATATTTTCTCAAGCCAAAAAGGAACGCGAAGTGATCGTTCGTTTTCGGCGCGGAACGCCCGCTTTGAGCGGCGTCGTGGCGCTGTTTGCCGGATCGGGCGTGCAGATTTCGAAACTGACGGTCGAAAGCGACGATGAAGCGGATATCGAGGTCGCCCACATGCTGGTGAAAGTCAAGGTCAAAAACGCTTGGCGGCCGGAGCAGCTGACCGCAGAACTGCTGTCGGTCGAAGGCGTGGTTGGGGCGGAACTGCCGGGCGGCGGCGCGTGAACGGCCGGCCGCTCTCGGCCCGGTGCCGCCGGAAAGTCGGCCCGGGTTCGCCGTCGCGGGGCCATCGGGCTTTAAGTCGCGCGGAGCGTCGACCCTTGCCGGAGCCAGTTCGCGACCGATTCCGGCGCAAGCGGCGGGCAGATGAAGTTGCCCTGCGCTTCGTTACATTTGCGCACTTGCAGGAAGGAAAGCTGGTCGTCGGTTTCGACGCCTTCGGCTACGGTCCTTAGATTCAGCCGGCGGCCGAGCGCAATGATCGTTTTCGTGATCGCCGTGTCTTTCGGCCCGTGCGGGACGTCTTTGATGAACGAACGGTCGATTTTCAGACGATCGATCGGAAAACGTTTTAAATCTTGCAGCGACGAAAAGCCTGTTCCGAAGTCGTCGATGGCGATGCGGACGCCGAGATCCTTCAGGCGGCGCAGTTTGGCCGCTGCGGCATCGGCGTCGGGCATCATGGCGCTCTCCCGCAATTCGAGCTCGAGACAGTGCGGCGCGATCGACGTTTCGCGCAACACGGCTTCGACGGTTCCAACGAAATCATCCCGTTGAAACTGAATCGACGAAATGTTGACGGAGACCGGGATATCCGTCCCGTATTCGGCCCGCCATTGCTCGACTTGCCGGCAGGCGGTGCGCAAAATCCATTCTCCGAGCGGCACGATGAATCCCGTCTCCTCGGCGACGTCCAAAAATTCCATCGGCGTTACGATGCCCCGCTCGACCGTCTTCCAGCGAAGCAGCGCTTCCATTCCCGTCAACGTTCCTTCCGACAGTTCGATCCGCGGCTGATAGTACAGCACAAATTCGCCGCGTTCCATGCCTTTTCTTAGGTTGAGCTCGGTCCAAAGCCGTTTGCGCGCTTCCTCGTTCATTTCCGGCCGGAAAAAGCAGTATCCGTTGCGCCCGCGCCGCTTGGCCTGATACATGGCGGCGTCGGCGCGGTGGATGAGCAGGTCGAGCTCTTCGCCGTCGCGGGGATAAAGGCTGATGCCGATACTGGCCGACACGACGAGCTCGTGTTCGCCGACGGCGAACGGACGGGAAATTTCGCCCAGCAGCCGCTCCGCGAACGTTCTGGCGTCGGACTCGCCGGCAACGTCCGCTACGATGAGCAGAAACTCGTCGCCGCCGATGCGGCAGACGTGATCGCCGTCGCGCAGACAAGCTTTCATGCGATCGGCCGTCGCCTTGACCAGTTCGTCTCCGGCGCGGTGGCCGAACGTGTCGTTGATGTTTTTGAACCGGTCGAGATCCAGAAACAGGATTGCCGTCGAATGCCCTCGGGATTCGGAAGTCCTTTTCTTTTCCTGCCAGATCCGGCTGATCATCTGGCGGTTCGGCAATTCGGTCAGCGGATCGAAATAAGCCTGTCGTTCGGCGTGTTGAAGCGCGGCGACGGAGGCAGACACCGATCGGTAAAATTTCCCGAAAACCCAAATTTCCAACGCAATCGCCGCGGTCGTCGCGACGGCAATGCCGGTCCGATAAACCGCCAGACGTTCCAGGCTTCGTGCAAGATCGCTTTCCAATTCCGCAAGCACGTTTGCGGAAAGGCGGAAAACCGCTTTGGCCGCCGCGTCGGTCAAAGCGGCGCGCGCGCCGGGTTCTGACGGGCGCCGAACGGCGTCGGCGAAACGCTCAATCTCGGCAAAATAAAAAGCGGCCGTCCGATTTTCCAGAGGAAAGCGAGATTTCGCTGTCTCCAGAGATAAAACCACTGATTCCGCGGAAACCGGCATTCCCGATGCGAACTGGCGGAAATATTCCAACAGAACCGGCACGTCTTCCAACACGAATCCGAGCTGCCGACTGCGTTCGAAAAACCGTTCGGCTCCGACGCCGATCGTCATGGCCGTCTCGTTTCCAAGCAAAAAAAGATGCCTTTCTACCAAAAAGACAAAGCGGTCGATTTCATCCACAGACATCGTTTGAGAGCGATTTTTCAAATCCTGGATTAAAGAAAAAACAAAATTCCACCGTTTTATCGTCTCGGGGGCGAGCGGAAGCATGCGGTGAAGCTTCTCGATTTCGACGATCGCCTGTTCCGTCCGGACTTGTTCCTCGGCAAGCACGCTGCGGGCGTTCGGATCCCTTTCCGATAGGGCGTGGAACAAACGCCCTTGCTGATATATTCGCTCCGCCAGCGCAACGGTCTGACCGATATAACGAATCGCTTGTTGTTGGCGGCGCTCGGCCGCCATCTCCCTGTCGATGCGGTAGAACAACAGGGCACCGATCGCCAAAACCGGCAAAACGGACAGGACGCCGACGACCCATAGCTTCTTTTTCATGGCGGGACGTTTCATACGTCATCTCCCGTTGCGGATGAACGCTGAAGGGCTGCTAAAAATTATTATAAAGGAAAACAACAAAATTTGAAAACCGCCGCTTCGCCCCCCCCTTAAACCGGACCGATCCGTCGAATTTATGTGACGGAGGAAAAATCATGATCCGTCGAGAGGTGATCGTCCATGAAACGCGTATGGCTGCGGAGACTCGCGGCCGCCGGTCTGGCGCTCGTGCTGGCGGCGGGAAGTTCGGCGGCGTGGGCGAAGTCGGAAGGCAAGGGAGGAAAAGGACGGGAAAACGACGACGATGACGATCGGCAGGAGCGCGTCGTTAAGTTCGGCAACGGTCGTTTCGGCGATCTGGATTTGAATTTTTCCGACCTCGACGAGGCGGACTGGGCGTCCCGCTATATTTTGAGCTTGGCGGCGCGGCGCGTGTTCGACGGCTATAAAGAAGGCGGTTTCCGTAAGTTTAAGCCGAATCAGCCGGTCACGCGCATCGAGGCGATTGCGGCCGCCGTCCGGTTGATGGGGCTCGAGGAAGAGGCCCAAGCCAAAAAAGATGCGAAAATCCCGTTCAAGGACGCGGGGAAAATTCCGTCCTGGGCCACAGGTTACGTCGCGGTGGCGTACGAGCACGACCTGTTCCTGGAAACGGAAACGGCGGTGCAGCCGCTTAAACCGGCCGATCGACTCTGGGCGACGGTGTTGCTCGTCAAGGCTCTGAATCTGGAACAAGAAGCCGAAGCGAAACAAAACGTCGAACTGCCGTTTAAGGACGCGCAGGACATTCCGCCGGCGTTGCGCGGCTATGTGGCGGTGGCGGTCGAACGCGGACTGATCAACGGTTACGACGACAAAACGTTCAAGCCGAACAAACCCGTTTCGCGCGCCGAACTTGCCGCCCTGCTCGACCGAACGGACAACCAGCTGCCGGACTCGCAGGACACGATCCGCGGCATGATCGCGCAGCCGATCGCGGACAACAAGCTGGTGTTGCAGCGCGGCGGCGAGACCGTCACGCTGAACGTCGATCCGAACACATTCGTATTTAAGGGCGGCGCGCGCGCGACATTGGCGGATCTCCGCGTCGGCGATACGGTAAAAGTGCGGCTTTATCAGAATACCGTCATCCTGATCGAAGTGGTCGGCCCGGCGCAGCCTTCGCAGCAGGCGTTCACGGTGACGGGGCTTTACGTCTCGTCGACGCTGAATTCCCGCGGCCAGCTGAGCACGATCACGATTTCGCGCAGCGTGTACGACGCGACGTACGGGCAGCAGACGCCGCAGCTGGCTGTGTATCCGGTGTCGTCGAACGTCCAAATCGTCGGCGATCCTTCGCTCCTCATTCCCGGACGCACCGTCGAACTCAAGGGCCGTCAGAACGTTGTCGAACAGGTCACGATCAAATAAGGCTGTTTTTGGGCCGCTCCTCCGAACTCGGCCTGAGCCGGCCGGCGTTCGGTGCGGGCGTTTTTTTTTCGGAATCACTGGACGAAAAACGGCGGGACATGTATCGTTATGTGCGGGGGGGGGACGCCGTGGGAGCGGGCGATCGTGCTTATTGGGTCGAAACGTTGTGCCGTATCGCCGAGCCGGTGCTCGGCGCTCTGGCGGAACGGAAGCTGAAGGCGAGCATGCCGGTCGAGGCGTCCGACGCCGGACGCGCCGCCTATACGCATCTGGAGGCGCTCGGGCGGGTCCTTGCCGGTATCGCGCCGTGGCTAGAAAACATATCGGTCCCGGCGCAATGCGAGGAAGGGCGTCTGCAACGCCGGTTCGCGGATTTGGCGCGCCGGGCGATCGACGCGGCGACCGATCCGGATTCGCCGGACTTCGTCAATTTTACCGAAGGCGACCAGCCGATCGTCGACGCGGCGTTTCTGGCGACAGCGGTGCTCCGTGCGCCGCGCGAGCTGTGGGAGCATCTGGACGGACGCGTCCGCCGCAATTTGGCCGATGCTCTAGAGGCGACACGTACGCGTAGACCGCATTTCTCCAATTGGTTGCTGTTCGCCGCCGCGATCGAGGCTGCGCTGTGCCGGATGGGGCGGGCGTGGGACCCGATGCGGGTGGACTATGCGCTGAAACAGCACGACCAGTGGTACGTCGGCGACGGCGCGTACTCCGACGGCCCGGAGTTTCATTGGGATTACTATAACAGCTTCGTCATCCATCCGCTGTTGCTCGAAGTGCTCGATGCCGTCGGCGACCGGTACGACGACTGGAAGGCCATGCGCGACAGGGAACGACGGCGTTCGATGCGGTATTCGGCGGTGTTGGAGCGGTTGATCGCGCCGGACGGAACGTTCCCACCGATCGGTCGGTCGATCGCGTACCGGTTCGGCGCCTTCCACGCGTTGGCCGCCGCCGCGCTTCGCCGAGAGCTCGACCCCTCGCTTGCGCCCAATCAGGTGCGGTGCGCGCTGACCGCCGTCATCCGGCGGACGCTGGAGGCGCCGGGCAATTTCGACGAGAACGGTTGGCTGCGAATCGGACTGTGCGGGCATCAGCCGTGGCTCGGCGAGCGATACATTTCGACGGGAAGCCTTTATTTGTGCGCGACGGTGTTTTTACCGCTCGGACTGCCGCCGGACGATCCGTTCTGGCAGGGCGAGGCCGACTGGACGTCGAAACGGCTCTGGTCGGGCGGTTATGCGCCGATCGATCGGGCGATGACGGAGTTCCGGGGGTAACGACTCAAGATGCCGCTTGATTTTTTCGGCTACGACATGTTCGAATGGTTCAGCGTGATCGGGACGATCGCTTTTGCTGTCAGCGGAGCGATTGTGGCGATGGAAGAGGAATACGACGTTCTGGGCGTGTTCGTCCTGGGGCTGGTGACCGCGTTCGGCGGGGGCGTCGTGCGCAATTTGCTGATCGGCGTGCCGGTGACGACGCTGTGGGAACAGGGATTGTATCTGAAAATCGCCGTCGCCGCCATGGCGTTGACCCTCGTAGTGCCGACGCGATGGATTCATCGGTGGAAAAGTTGGGGGTCGTTTTTCGACGCGATCGGGTTGTCGGCGTTCGCGATCCAGGGCGCGCTTTACGCCGTGCAGATGGGGCTGCCGCTCGGCGCGGCGATCGTGGCAGCCGTTTTGACGGGCAGCGGCGGCGGGATCATTCGCGATTTGCTGGCCGGCCGCAAGCCGCTCGTCCTGCACGATGAGATTTACGCCTTCTGGGCGATTTTGGCCGGGGTCGCGGTCTGGCTCGGCTGGTCGGAGACGCCGGGGCAGCTGTTTGCGCTGTTTTTGGCGGTGGTGGCCATGCGGATGCTGTCCGTGCATTTCCGGTGGCGGTTGCCGCGCCGCTCGCTGCGCGGACGGACCGGCGGCGGCGCGAAGGCGTGACGCGGGGGAAAAGCTGAGGTATAATCGGAATCAAAAGCGCGGCTTTTTTCAGAACCCTTCGGCTTTGGCCGCGGGGAGGTTTTCGGGAGCGGGATGCGCGAATGAAAGCGACGATCTACGATGTGGCTCGGGAAGCGGGGGTTTCGATCGCTACCGTTTCCCAGGTGATCAATGGTAAAGGGAAGATCAGCGAAGAGCGAAGAAGAGAAATATTGAAAATAATGGAAAAACTAAATTACCAACCGAGCGTCATTGCGGCCGCTTTGACGGGGAAAAAAACGTATACGCTCGGTTTATTGGTTCCGGATATCGCCAACCCCTTCTTTGCGGAGTTTGCCCGCGCTGTGGAAGACGAAGGTCATAGGGTCGGCTACAATCTTATTTTTTGCAGTACGGACAACCGGGAGGATCGGGTCGAACGCTATCTCACGCTGTTCAGGCAAAAAAAAGTCGACGGCGTTATTATCGGAACCGGAATTGAAAATGATAAATTGCTGAACCCCCTGGTGCAACAGGGGGTTCCGGTCGTACTGTTCGCGCGCGAGGCGCCGGACTTGCCGGTTCACACGGTGGTGGTGGACGACGCAGGCGGCGGAGCGTTGGCCGCGCGGCATCTGGCGGAGCTGGGCCATCGCCGGTTTGGGGTTTTGGCCGAGTCGCCCAAGATTTCAAGCAGCCGCGAGCGTATCCGGGGATTTCGTGCCGCCGTCGAAGAAGCCGGATGCGAATTGCCCGACAAATTTGTCGCGCATTGCGGCCCGTCGGTTTCCGACAGCAAACGTTATGCACTCGATCTACTGCTTCGTTCCGACCGTCCGACCGCGCTTTTTTGCTGCAACGATCTGCTGGCGATCGGCGCCCTGCAGGCCGCCCGTGAGATCGGGCTTCGCGTGCCGCAGGACATTTCCGTGGTCGGATTCGACGATACGATTCTCGCTTCGGTGTCCGATCCGCCCTTGACGACCGTGGCGCAACCGATCGAAACGATCGGCAAAATCGTCATCGATTTGCTGGTCAACCACGGCGACTCCGAAAAACGCCGGATCGTGCTGCAGCCGGAATTGAAAATTCGCCATTCGACTTCGTCCCCCGGCGGACGTCGACCGAGCGGACGCCGTCCTTCTCCGACAACCGGTCGAGAAAACAGCGGACCGTCTGCGGACGGTCGAACATTGCGACAAACCGCAGACTGACGCCGTGCTCTTCCGGCAGGACGACCATATGTCGGACGATCATGCCGCGCTCCGGCAACGCTTCGGCGATTTCGCCGATGCCGCCTGCGCCCGCCGCGATGCGCACGGTGATCTCGTATTCTTCCCGACCGCGTTTCCACAGTTTTTCCCATTTGTTCAGAAAGAACAGGCTGACGAACGCAAGCCCCGTCGCCAAGAACGCTGCGTAGTACATCCCCGCGCCCGCGGCCAGCCCGATGCCGGAGACGACCCAGATCGACGCGGCGGTCGTCAGTCCGGAGACGAACGGCCCCGTGCGAAGGATGGCTCCGGCGCCGAGAAAGCCGATACCGCTGATCACTTGAGCGGCCAGTCGGGCGGGATCCATCCGCACGTTCGGTTCGGCCGCGAATTCCGAAAACCCGTAAATCGACAGCACCATGACCAGAGCGGAACCGAGGCTCACCATGATGTGCGTGCGGAACCCCGCCGGATGGTTGTTCCATTCCCGTTCCAGGCCGATCAGGCCGCCGAGCGCGGCCGCCGCGAGCAGCCGGACGGTCAGCTCGCCGGGATGGATGTCCCATACGTTCATCTCGAATCACTCCAGCAGCCACGCGTGATCCGGGTCGTTGTGGATTTTCCACGCCCGCCGCGGCCCCGCCATGACGTTCAGATAGTACGCGTCGTAACCAGGCGGCGCCGCGACCGTATGATAACCGCGCGGGACGAGCACGAGGTCGCCGTTTCGGACGGTCATCGTTTCGTCCAGCGACCGGTCTTCCGTGTAAACTTTTTGGACGGCGAATCCGTGTTCGGGTTTGATCCGAAAATAGTATGTTTCTTCTAGAAATGATTCGTCCGGCCATGCATTGCGGTCGTGTTTGTGCGGCGGATAACTCGACCAATGACCGTTCGGCGTATAGACTTCCACGACAAGCAACGAGGCGGCCGGTTCGGTTTCGGGCAGAATATGGTGAATCCGACGCCGGAAATGCCCGCGTCCGCGGATTTCCACGCCGACGGCGGACGGCGGAATGAGCCGCGCCGCGAAACCCGCCTTGCCGGGAGCCGAACAGACGGCCAGTTCCAGCTCGGTAAGCGCGGTCACGGAAAACCAGTCTTCGGCCGGAATGTAGACGGAAAACGGCGGCGTTTCCTCAAACACGTTCATGCGCTGCCCGATGCCGTTGAACCGTCCGTCGGAGGTGCGGACGTCGGCTTTTCCGCTAAGCAAGACCGCGCAATATTCCCGCTCTCCGGTCGGTTGTTCGAAAGACCGGCCGGGCTTCAGGCGAACAACGCGGAATCCGACGTGACGCCAGCCGGCGGATTCGGGCGTTACCGAAAGCACCGTCCCGTCTTCGCCGGGTTCGGCGGCGGGGCGGACGATCAGGTCGGCCATGCCGGCACCTCCTTCAGATGGACGGGACGCTTTTGTTGAAACGACATTTTGGCCGCCAGAGCGATGCGTTCGGCCTGTAAACCGTCGCGGCCGTCGACCGGAACCGGCCGGTTTTCCGCAAGGCACTCGACGAATTCCCGCACTTCTTCGAAATAAGCGTCCTGGTACCGCTCGAGGAAAAAGTAGAGCGGTTTGGCGCGGAAAACTCCTCCTGCCGACATCGTCCGGACCGTGTTCGGGTATTCGTTGTCCGCCGTGACGCACCCTTCGGCCCCGAATGCCTCGACGCGCTGGTCGTAACCGTAGACCGCCCGCCGGCTGTTGTCGATAACGCCGAAAGCGCCGTTTTCGAAGCGAAGAACGACGACCGCGGTATCGGTGTCGCCGTATTTGCCGAACACCGGATCGATCAAGACGCCGCCTTGCGCGTATACTTCTTCCACTTCGCTGGCCGCGAGAAACCGCGCCATGTCGAAGTCGTGGATCGTCATGTCCATGAACATGCCGCCGGACGACCGAATGTAGGCTTCGGACGGTGGAGCCGGATCGCGCGACGTAATTTTGAGCAGGTGCAGGCGGCCGATCGTTCCGCCGGAGATGTTCGCTTTGACGGTTCTGAAATTTCGGTCGAACCGGCGGTTGAACCCGATCTGAAGCTTGACGCCCGCTCGAGCGACCGCCTCAAGGGCGGTGATCGTGTCGTGGACGTCCATGCTGACCGGTTTTTCGCAAAAAATATGTTTGCCGGCTTGGGCCGCCTGCCGGATCAGCGGCACGTGCGTGTCCGTCGGCGAACAGATGAAGACCGCGTCGACGTCGGGGCGAGCCAACACGTCCGCGCTGTCGCACGTGACGTGCGGGATGCCGCGTTCGGCGGCCCAGGACCGCAGTTCGTCGCCCGCGTAAAGGTCGCAGACGGAAACGACGTTTGCACCGGGCAGACGAAGCAGGTTTTCCGCATGAATTTTGCCGATCCGTCCCATGCCGATGATGCCGATGCCGATTTTTTTCATGTCGCATGTCCTCCCGCTTTGCCGGAACAGCCGAACAGCCGGATTTTGGCCCGGACCGTCGCTTGAACCGCTTCTTTGGCCGCAGACAGGTACGCCCGCGGATCGTAAACGTCGGGATGTTCGGCGAGATAACGCCGAACGGACTCGGTAAAAGCGATCTGGTTGTCCGTATTGACGTTGATTTTGGCGACTCCGAGCGATATCGCGCGCCGCACGTCTTCGTCGGGTAACCCGCTTGCGCCGTGCAGCACGAGGGGAAGCCCGGTGCGCGCGCGGATTTCGCGCAAACGGTCGAAGCCGAGCTTCGGCTTGCCGCGGTAAGGGCCGTGGGCGGAGCCAACGGCGGGCGCGAGGCAGTCGACGCCCGTCTCGGCGGCGAGCCGCGCGCATTCGTCTGCCGAGGCGTACGACGCTTCGGCGTCGTCGACGGCGATGTCGTCTTCGCGACCGGCGATGAGGCCGACTTCCGCCTCCGCCGACGCGCCGACGGCGTGGGCGGCCAGGACAACTTGCCGCGTGATGTCGATGTTTCGGTCCAGAGGCTGCCGGGAAGCGTCGATCATCACCGACGTGAAGCCGGACCGAAGCGCCTGCAGGCACAGTTCGTAACTCGGCGCATGGTCCAGATGCAGGGCGACCGGTACCGTGATACGAAAATGGTCGATCAGCGCCCGCACCATCGACGCGATGCAGCGAAAACCGCCCATGTAAGGAACATAGGACGGGCTGACCCCTAAGATAACCGGAGCTTCTTCTTCCTGGGCGCCGAGCAGGATCGCCTGGGCGAATTCGAGATTGTTCAGCGTAAACTGGCCGACGGCGTATCCGCCCTCGAGCGCCTTTGTCAGCATGGCGTTCAGCGGGACGAGCGCTACCATCGCGCGGTCACCATTTTTTTGCGTGTATAGAATTCGACGCCGTCCATGCCGTTGGCGTGAAGGTCGCCGTAAAACGAATGTTTCCAACCCGAAAACGGGAAAAACGCCATCGGGGCCGGAACGCCGAGATTGACGCCCAGCATGCCGGCGTCGATCGTTTCGCGAAATTTCCGGACATTGCTTCCGTTCCGGGTGAAAATGCAGGCGCCGTTGGCGAATTTCGACCGGTTGGCCAGATCGATCGCCTCCTCCAGCGTATCCACTCTGACGATGCTGAGAACGGGCGCGAAAATTTCGTCCTGCCAGATTTGCATGTCGCACCGGACGTGATCGAATAGAGTCGGGCCGATAAAATAACCCCGGGACTCGACCGCGGCGTCTTTGCGGCCGTCGCGGACGAGCAGCGCGCCTTCCTTCTCGCCGATTTCGATGTACCGAATCGTCCGTTCCTTGTGGGAGCGGCGGATGACCGGGCCGAGAAAAACGCCTTCCTCCAGGCCGTTGCCGATGACGAGCCGGTCGGCCGCCTCGACCAGCCGCCGGACCAGTTCATCGCCGATGCCGCCGACGGCAACGACGACGGAGCAGGCCATGCACCTTTCCCCGGCGGATCCGAAGGCGGCGTTGATGATTTCACGGACCGCCAGGTCGAGGTCGGCGTCGGGCATGACGATCGTGTGGTTTTTCGCGCCGGCCAGCGCCTGGACGCGTTTGCCGTGGGCGGCGGCGGTTTTATACACATATTCGGCTACTGGCTGAGAACCGACGAACGAGACGGCCTTGATGTCCGGATGCGCGAGTATCGCGTTGACGACGTCGCGGGCGCCGTGGACGATGTTGAGAACGCCGTCCGGCAGCCCCGCTTCCCGGAACAGTTCCGCCAGCCGGTTGGCCAGAAGCGGCGTTCGTTCCGACGGCTTCAGGACGAACGTATTGCCGCAGACGATCGCGAGCGGAAACATCCAGCACGGCACCATCATCGGGAAATTGAACGGCGTGATGCCGGCGACGACCCCGAGCGGATAGCGATACATGCCGGATTCCAGATTCGTCGCGATGTCCGGAAGCTGCCTGCCCATCATCAGCGTCGGCGCACCGGCGGCGAATTCGACGCATTCGATGCCGCGCTGGACTTCGCCGTAAGCTTCGGCGTAACTCTTGCCGTTCTCCGTCGTGATCATCCTCGCCAGTTCTTCCCAGTGCTCCACGAGCAGCTGCTGGTATTTGAACAGGATGCGCGCCCGGCGCGGCACCGGAGTGCGGCTCCACGAAGGAAACGCCTCTTTCGCGGCCTCCACCGCCCGCCGCAAGTCTTCTTCGGTCGACAGGGGCACGTAGGCCAGAACGTCTTCGGTCGCCGGATTGTAGACCGGTTCAGTCCGGTCGGTCGACGCTTCCTCCCAGCGGCCGCCGATCCAGTTTTTCAGAACGGAAGTCATGCCGAACCCTCCCTTTCGCATCGGGCGATATAATCCTGCACCTGTCCGGCCGTCGGCATGGCGTCGGAACAGCTGTGGCTCGAAACGACGATCGCCGCCGCCGCGCTGCCGAATTCCATGCTCCGCGCGATAGACCACCCCCGGAGCAGACCGTAAAGAAAGCCGGCGGCGTAGGCGTCTCCTGCGCCGAACGTTTTGACGACATTGGCGGGAAAACTTTTCGCTCGGTGTTCCGCCCCGTCCGGCGTGTACGCGACGGAGCCCGCCTTGCCGTGCTTGACGACGACGATTTTGGCTGAATGGCGGAACCATCTCGAAGCCGTAACACGATCGCTTCGTTCCGGATTCGGTTCGAACCGTTCCGTAAGGTCGAACTCTTCGCGCGTGCCGAACAAAATGTCCGACTTTTCGGCGGCGAGGCTGTAGTAGACGGCCGTTTCTTCCAGAGAGTTCCACGTGTACGGCCGATAGTCGAGATCGAACGCGACGACGGCGCCGTGTTTGCGCGCGTAGTGCAGGGCGACGAACACGGCTTCCCGCGACGGACTTTTCGCCAGCGCCGTTCCGGAGATCAAAAGCAGTTTCGTCCGGGCGACGAGCGGCTCGCTCACTTCGTCCGGAGCCAGCTTCAGATCGGCGACGTTGTCGCGGTACATCAGGATGCTGCAGTCGGTCGGGCTTTTAATCTCGGTGAAGGCCAGCCCGGTGACCGCTCCGGTCCGATCGACGACGACGTTGGACGTGTCGATGCCGTTTCGTACCAGATAGTCGGTGATGAAACGCCCCATCTGGTCGTTCGCCACTTTGCCGACGAACGCCGTTTTCAGGCCGAGCCGCGCCATGCCGATGGCGATGTTGGCGGGAGAGCCGCCGACGTATTTGGTGAAAGTTCTTGTTTCTTCCATGGGACGGTTGATTTCGTTGGCGTTCAGGTCGATACAGAGACGACCCACCGCGACGAAATCAAGCGGTTTGGATTCGGAAAACGTTACGTAAGTCACGGTTGTCCCCCCGTTTTTTCCGGGATAAGCGATGCCAGATACCGGATCGCTTTTTGCGCGTATTCGTAAGGAGGGTGCAGCTCGGGATCTTGTTCGCCTTCCAGCATGACCCATCCGTCGTAGCCGCGTTCGACGAGCTCGAGCACGATCGGACGGAAATCGATGCACCCGTCGCCAGGCATCGTGAATACGCCGCGGCGGACGCATGTGATGAAGTCGGCGCCTTCGGCGCGGGCGGCTTCCAGGACGTCGCGGCGGACGTCCTTGAAATGAATGTAGGCGATGCGGTTGTAGTGCTTGCGCAGTACCGACAGCGGATCTGCGCCTCCATAAAGGGCGTGTCCTGTGTCGAAGAGCAGGTATACGAGTTCCGGATCGGTCATCGCCATAAGCCGATCGATTTCCGCTTCGGTTTCCACCACCGTTCCCGCGTGGTGGTGATAGGTAAGTTTCAAACCGTATTCGCGGGCGATCGCTCCGGCGGCGTTCAGCCCTTCGGCCAGATGGCGCCAGCCTTCGTCGTCCAGGCGAAGCACTTCTTTTTCATGCGGCGTGCGGCGGGGATCGAAATGAAGGGAACCGCCGACTTCCGCCGTGCTGATGACGGGGCAGCCCATTTCGCTTAAGAATTCGGCGTGTTTGCGGTACGCCCGCAATTGTTCGTCGCGGTAGGCCGGATCGGAAAAAAGAACCGCTTTCCATTGCGAGACGAGCCGCAGGTTGCGACGGGACAGCTCTCGTTTCAGCACGGCGGGATCAGTCGGGAATTTCCTTCCCATTTCCGTCCCGGCCAGGCCGAGCGCCCGGATGTCGTCCAAAATTTTCTCGAACGGGGTGTCCGCGCCGTGTTCCGGCACGTCTTCTCCCACCCAGTTGATCGGATGGGCGCCGAGTTTGAAAGGAAACGGATTCACGGGTCGAGTTCTCCTTTTTCGGATCGTGATGGGTTAATACGGTCTTGCGCTCTCCAGCTTCGATTTCATGTCCCGATAGGCGGCCCGCACGTTTTCGCTCGCGGAGACTTCCGGCACGCCGACGCGCCACCACGTTTCGTACGGGCCGGTGCCCGTGCCGGGGACGACGGCGATTTCGATCAGCGTCGTCGTCTTTTCCCGTTTGGCGGCCTGAAGGGCGTTTTCCAGTTCTTCGGCCGTCACGGCCTTGTACGCCTTGGCGCCGAGGCTGCGCGCGTGCGCGGCATAGTCGATCGGCAAATATTCACCGGTCAGCCGGCCCGTCGTTTCGTCGCGCCGGCGGAATTCATTGCCGAATCCCGCACTGCCGTGGGTGCACTGCAGGCCGTGAATGCACTGGAAGCCGCCGTTGTTGAAAAGCAGCACGGTGATTTTGCGGCCTTCCTGAAGGCTGGTCACCAGTTCCGAATGCAGCATCAGATAGCTGCCGTCGCCGACGAGCGCGTAGACCTCCCGGTCCGGTTCGGCCAGCGCTGCTCCAAACGCTCCGCTCACTTCGTAGCCCATGCAGGAAAATCCGTATTCCAGGTGATACGTTTTTGGTTCCGTCGCCCGCCACAGCCGGTGCAGGTCGCCCGGGAGGCTGCCCGCTGCGCACACGACGACCGACGACGGATCGATCGTGCGGTTGATGACACCGAGCGCCCGGGTTTGCGTCAGGCCGTCATCGCCTTCCAGATCGTACAGTCGGTCGACTTCGCGATTCCAGTCTTCTTTGACGGCGGCGATTTCGTCTTCGGAGTATGCGCTCCGATAGCGCCGCGCAGACAGCGCCTCGCGAAGAGCGCGCAACGCTTCCCTGGCATCGGCGGCGACGGCGACACCGTCCAGTTTGGCGGCGTCGAACGCACTGACGTTGATGTTGAGGAAGCGGACGTCGGGACGTGCGAACGCCGTTTTGGACGCCGTGGTGAAATCGGTGTAGCGTGTGCCGACGCCGATGATCAGGTCGGCCTGTTTCGCCAACAGGTTGGCCGCCCGCGATCCGGTGACGCCGATGCCGCCGACGTTCAACGGATGGTTCCAGGGAAGACTGCTTTTTCCCGCCTGCGTTTCCGCGACGGGAATGCGGAACGCTTCGGCGAACGCCGCCAGTTCTTCCGAAGCGGACGAATAAAGCACTCCGCCGCCGGCGATGATGAGCGGACGTTTTTTCGACGCGACGAGCTCCGCCGCCCGCCTGATCGCGTCCTCGGCCGGCGGCCGGCGGACGATGTCATGAACGCGTTTTTCAAAGAACGATTCCGGGAAGTCGTATGCTTCCGCCTGGACGTCCTGCGGCAGTGCCAAAGTGACGGCTCCCGTCTCGGCCGGATCGGTCAGCACGCGCATAGCCTGCAGGAGAGCGGTCATCAGCTGCTCCGGGCGCGAGATGCGGTCCCAGTATTTGCTGACGGCCCTGAAAGCATCGTTGGCCGAGACGGTGTAGTCCCAGGGCAATTCCAGTTGCTGAAGCACGGGGTCGGGCTGTCTGGTCGCGAAATTGTCCCCGGGCAAAAGCAAGAGCGGAATGCGGTTGACGGTGGCCGTCGCTGCCGCCGTGACCATGTTCAGGGCGCCGGGCCCGATGGAGCTGGTGCAGGCGAAAATTTGCAAACGATTTCGTTGCTTGGCGAAAGCGGTTGCGGCGTGCGCCATCCCCTGCTCGTTTTTGCCCTGGATGAACAAGAGCCCGTGGTTTTCGTTCTCCAGCGCCTCGCCGATGCCCGTCACGTTGCCGTGCCCGAAAATGCCCATGACGCCCTTGACGAACTTGATTTCCCGGCCGTCGACCGACACGTATTGCCGGTCGAGGAAGCGAATCAACGCCTGGGCGACGGTAAGACGGATCGTTCCCATCTGCTCACCACCCTTATTGGATAAAGCGCTTAATCTAAGCATACACAAGAACGCAAAAGGAATCAAGAAAAAAGATTTTACGGACCCTTAAACGGGCGTTTATTCAGCCTTGACAAATCGGATTTACGTTGAGGTTAAGCGGTTTACGAAGCCTCTTGACAGAGGAGGGGGGTGCGCATATACTGTTAAGTAAAGCGCTTTAGTTAAGGCTGTCAGCATGCTGGTGTTGGATCGTCCACCAGGAACGTTCCGATTGTTCGAAAACCGGATGAGGAGGTATGCGAGTGTGGCGCGGTTGCGAAAATTTGCGATGGCCGCGTTTGCGGTTACATGGCTGTCGTTGGCCGCCATCCGACCGTCGGCGCCGGTCTGCGCCGTCGGTTACGACGAGCTGGCGGCGCATTGGGCGCCAGTCTTTTATCAGGACGTCAACAGCACGTACGGTTATCGCGCGGATTATTTGACGAACTTCAATTACGACGGCGATTGGGCGGGGAATAACAACTGGGAGAATTTAAATAGTTACAACTTGTATTCCTATGTTTATTATTCGATTGTGGAAACGCAAACGCACTACTTCATCGGTTATTACACCTATCATCCCCGCGACGACGGGCCAACCGCGCTGGACAAACACGAAAACGATATGGAAGGGGTGATGCTCGTCATCCGGAAAGACGGTTCGACGTACGGTTCGTTCCAGCTGATGGAGACGGTCGCGCATAACCAATTCTATCAATACACCAACGATTCGAACATTTCGACCGGGTCGGACAACGTCGACGGAGGGGTTCTTTTCAGCAACGGGCGTCCGTGCGTGTTCATCCAGGCCAACGGCCAGAGCCCGTGGGGGGGGGCCACGGCGTCTTCGCCTGGGACGGCAGCGGCGCTCCCGGCGGGGACGGCATCGTCTATGTTTACGGAGGATCGGCCGACACGGTGACGGACGCGACAGGCGACTATACCCATACTTACAGCTACGCTCTGCTGTCCATCGACGATCTCTGGAGCCGGCGGACGGACATCGGCGACGGGCATACGTTCGGTTCGTGGGGAGCGCTCGACGGCGACACCTATCAGACGGACGCAGCCAAGCTTCCGTGGGCGTGGGACGATCCGGACGACGGCCCGACGTTTACGGGCGATTTCATCGCCGATCCCGCCCATCTGATCGACACGCATCTCAACGGTTTGGGAACGTTTTCGCATGAATACGTCTATCACCCCTATTACACGCATCGCCTGAGCGTCTCGAGCGTGACCAGTCTCGCTGACCGCGATCCGTTCGGGAACGGGAGCGACATTTACGTGAAAATGATTGCGAGCGGCGTCGCACATAGCGACGATCGTCTCTGGAAGAAAAACGATGCTTCCGTCAATACGTCGTACAGTGTGACGTGGGGGACGATGGATGCGGGTTTTGCGGGGCAATATAGTTCTTCCTACAGCTCCCGCTATGTCGCCGTTCCGCCGAACTCGACCGTGACGATCGAGATCAACGATTCGGACGGGACGAGCGGCGACGAAAATGGGTTCACTGACCGCTTCACCTTCCGTCGGTCAAACGGTGAACTGGACGAACGCGCTGACGTCGAACGGCCAAGCCCGTGTGACGGCGACAGTGGAAGCGGTCCGTTGACACTTTATTTTCTCAAGGGGGATTCAGCCGATGAGGAAGTGGTTGTCTGGCGGTTTCGTCGTTTTGCTGGCGCTGACACTGGCGTTGTCCGGCTGCGGACAGGGATCGCAAAAGTCCGCCTCCGAAGGACAGAGTTCGCCGTCGGCTTCCCGGGCGCCGTCCGAGCAGCCGAAGTCCAATGAGCCGGTCACCTTGAACGTGGCGACGGCGGGCGACACGAACATGGTGGAATTGCAGGAAAAGCTCGTCGGGCCGGAATTCGTCAAGCAACATCCGAACGTCAAGATCAACGTCGTCGGCACCGGCCCCGGAGACGCCGGATCGGCCAAAATTTTCGAGAAACTGAAGGCCCAGAAAGACGCGGGCAAAAACGAGTGGGACATCGACGTCGCGATCGTGCACCAGAGCATCATGGAACAACTGATGAAAGAAGATTTGCTGGAGCAGTACGTCGTCCACAGCGCAAACCGGAACTACGTCACTTCCGCGGACAGCAAAAACAGTCTCGGCACCGACGTCAACGGATACGTTATTCCGTTATTCCACAGCCAGGTGGCCATCGCCTACAATCCGGACAAAGTCAATCCGGTGCCGTCCAATTTCGAGGAACTGGTCGCCTGGATCAAGGCGCACCCGAACCGCTTCGGCTATAACGGCATCAAAAACGGCATGAGCGGCGTCGCGTTCATGACGGCCTACACGTATTGGAAAAGCGGCGATTACAAGCAGCTGAGCCTCGGGCCGTATGACCCCAAACTGGAAGAAAAGTGGCCGCCGATTCTCAAAGAGCTTAAGTCGTTGCCGGTCACGTACACGAACGGGAACAACGGCACGCTCGACATGTTGAACCGCGGCGAAATCGACATGGGACCCGTCTGGGTCGACATGTTCCTGCTCTGGAAGTCCGAAGGGCGGATGAACCCGAATTACCGGATGAAAATCATCGATCCCGGCCTGCCCGGCCAGCCGATGTACGTCGTCGTGCCGAAAAAGGCCAAGAACAAGGACGTCGCGCTGCAGTACGCGGATTTCCTGACGTCCCCCAAAATTCAGGCGTCGGTCATCGTGGAAAAGTACGGCTGGTACCCCGGCATCGACGCGTCGGTCGTGCTTCCGGAAGTGTCGGAGCAAGGAAAGAAAAACCTCTTTACGGACATTACGCCGGAAGACCTGGAGAAACGGGTGCTGTCGTTCCCGATCGTGCCGTACTTTAAGAACCTCCAGACCGCGTACGAGAAGAACTAGGAGTGAACGATTTCATGACGGGAGTAGCGGGTCGCTGGGCGTCGCGAGTCTTCGGGGCCATGCTCGTTCTGCCCGCGGTGCTGATCGTCGGCGTTTTGTTCGTCTATCCCTTTTTCCGTTCGCTGGCGAGCAGTTTCCGGACGGAAACGGGATGGGGATTTCAAAATTATAAGCAGATTTGGGAATTGTATCGGTTCGACGTCCTTTATACGATCTGGATCGGTGCGGCCAGCCTTGCGATTTTGCTGGTGTTTGGCATTTTGCTCGGCGGTTTTCTGCGGTTGCGCGCCGATTACGCGATCGAGTTTCTGTTTAAAATTCCGCTGTTCATCCCGTTCGTCGTCGTCGGTCACGCGATGCGGGTGTTTCTCGCCCCGAACGGCACGCTGAACGCCCTGCTCTCCTGGTTCGGGGTGGTCGATCTCGACCACCCCCCGTCGCTCGCCTATTCGTCGGCCGGGATGATCATCGCCTTGGTATGGAAAAACCTGTCGATGGCACTGCTGTTGATGATGGGCGCGTTCCGCGGCGTGGACAACAGTTACATCGAGGCGGCCCGAAACGTCGGGGCGAACGCCCTGCGAATCATTTTCAACATTCTCGTCCCGATGGCCAAAGGCGCGATCGTCGTGTCCGCCGTCCTGATTTTCACCTCCATCATCGGCAATTTTTCGATTCCGGCGATGATGGGCAGTGCCAAGGGTTCCCAGGTGCTCATGATCGATCTGTACTATGAAATCGTGTACCAGCACGATTACGGCGTGGCCAACGCGATCGGCGTGGTGGCTTATCTGATTTCGATGGGGGCGGCCGTTTACTATTTGAGGATGGTGACGAAACAGTGAGGAAAGCGGTCTTGCGGATGGTGCTGAAAACGCTGGGATACGCGCTTGCGCTGTTTGTCATCTTCGGGCCGCTTTCCAGCCTGGTCCTCTGGTCGTTTGCGGAAAAATGGTATTGGCCGCATCTTTTCCCGCAACAGTACGGGACGTTTTATTGGAAAAAGGTGCTGGGCGGCAACATGGTGGATTCCTTGATTCTCAGTTTTGAAATCGCTGTCGTGGTGACGCTTGTTTCACTTGTGCTCACCGTTCCGCTGGCTTATTTGTTGGCGCGGTACCGCGTCCCGGTCAAGTCGCTGATTTTGACGGTGTTCCTGCTGCCGCAGGCGTTTCCACAGTTGCCGGTGTTCACGAACACGATGGTGCTGATGTACAAATACGATCTGGTCGGAACGGTGCCCGGCGTCGTGCTCATCCACCTGGTCGGCGCTCTGGTGTTCTCCGTCTGGACGCTGGTATCGGTGTTCCGGTCGATTCCCGCGTCGCTGGAGGAAGCCGCCGTCAACGTCGGCGCCTCGAGGATACGCGTTTTTTGGACCATTACGCTGCCGCTGGCGATACCGGGCATCGCCGCCGCCGCCCTGCTCGTCTTTCTCTACTCGCTGGACGAGTTTACGGGCAGCCTGCTGATCGGGTCGCCGTTCGTCATCACCATGCCGGTCTATATGTACAACTCGGCGATGGGTTACGAAATGCAGGTGGCCTCCATTACCGCGCTGCTGCTGATGTTGCCGGGCATTCTTCTGCTGGTTTTGCTGGAGCGGTACCTCAAATCGGAATATTTGTCTTCGTTCGGAAGGGGATGAACATGGACATCCGCATCGAACATCTGTACAAAAAATACAGGGACAAAACGGCGCTGTCGGACATCAACCTGACGCTTCCCGCCGGCAGCTTCACCGCCATTCTCGGCCCGAGCGGATGCGGCAAGACGACGCTGATGCGCTGTCTGGCGGGATTTTTGCAAGTGGATGCGGGAACGATCCGATTCGGGGACCGCGACGTGACGCATCTTCCGCCGCAAAACCGGCAAACTGCGATGGTGTTTCAGAACTATGCACTGTGGCCGCACATGTCGGTTTACGACAATATCGCGTACGGGTTGAAGCTTAAAAAATTAGATAAAAAAGAAATTGAAAAGAAAGTCTACGCCATTCTCGAAAAGGTTGAGCTGGACACGACCGACGTCAAGAAACGCCGGCCGACCGAATATTCGGGCGGGCAGCAGCAGCGGATCGCTCTAGCGCGCGCGCTCGTGCTGGAACCGAAACTGCTTTTGATGGACGAACCGCTTTCCAATCTGGACGCCAAAGTGCGCCAGCGGCTCCGCGTGGAAATCCGCAGTCTGCAGAAAGAGCTCGGCATTACGGCGATTTACGTCACCCACGACCAGGACGAGGCGCTGTCGATGGCGGACCAGGTCGTGCTGATGAAAGACGGACGCATCGAACAGGTAGGAGAACCGGAGCAGCTCTATTACGGCCCGCAGAGTTATTTCGTCTCCCATTTTCTCGGAAACAGCAACACGTTGAAAGTCGAATCGAAAAACGGGAAAATTTTCGTCGGATCGCAGACCATCGATCTTCCGCCGGAAGCGTTCCGTGCGCGGCGGGGAGACGGCCGCTACCTGCTGGTGGTCAGAAGCGAAGACGCTGTCTTGGCGACGGAACCCGCCGGCACCCCGGAATTCGTCTCGCTGCGCGGGGTTTTAAGGGAAAGTCTGTTCGTCGGCTCGGGCTATCGCCACTGGGTTCAGATCGAAGGGCAAAATTTGTTCGTCCATTCGGACGACAGGCGGATGGACAAAGGCGACGTTTACGTCCGGATGCCGGTGTCGCGCTGCTTTGTTTTTCCCGAAAACGGCGGTCCGGAGGAGTGACGCATGGATGGGCGCGACGTTCTATGCGCTGAACGTGGGCCGGGGGGATGCTTTTTTTCTCGAGATCCGGCCGCAACCCGGCGTTTCGGGAGGAAGTTCCGTCGTTCTGATCGACGGGGGCCATCAGACCGACGAGACGCGGATCATGCCGGACGAATTTATGGAACTGCAAGGGTGGCGGCGCGTCGATCTGATGATTCTAACCCATCTTCATTTCGACCATCTGGCGGGACTCCTGCCGGTGGCGAGACGGTTCGAAATCGGCGAGGCGGTACTGCCGTATCCCTGCCTGCGGATCGGACCGGTCGTCGCCCGGCAGCCGCAGGCCGAGCAAACGTTGCGGACGTTCCGAATGTATGAGGAGTTAGTCGCGATTCTGGAAGAACGCGGCGTGCCGGTCGCATGGCGTCCTCCGTTCGGCGATCGCGCCGTCTGGGAATTCGGAAACGGTCTGCGGTTGCGTCACGTATCGCCGTTCGAGGGCATGCCGCTGCCGGCTTACGAACGGATGAAACGGTTGGCCGGATCGGATGATTTGCCTGTAAGCGATGCGGAACGCCTTCTGGCGGAATTCGATTCGTATTCCAATCTGGACAGCAGCGTATGGGTACTGGAACGCGGCGACGGGGAAGCCCCTTGGTTGCTGTTCGGCGGCGACGCGCTTTTGCCCGTATGGGAGGTTTTGATGAGGAAAGAAAGGTTGAATCCACGCGGTTTTAAAGTTCCCCACCACGGCATGCGGGACGCCGTCGATTTGCGGGTTTTGTCCGCGCTTCGGCCCGAATGGGCGGTCATCACCAACGGCCGCGACGAATATGTGCGCTTCAGGGATGAATGGGAAAGCCTGTACGGGGAGGCGGCATGCGACCTGTTCGTGACCGGCGCCGAGCCGGCGACCGTCTACTTGGCGTGCGAGCTTCCCGGAAAACCGAGAAAAGTGGTGGCGGGCTCAAGATGACACTCGGACGATATCGCGTCGTCGTCACGGATGTCGACGGTACGTTGGTGGACGACCGACAAAACATTTCGGACGCCAACTTGGAAGCGATCAGGAAGTTTCAGGAGCGCGGCGGTTTGGTGACGCTGGCGACGGGGAGGGTGGAAGACTCCGCCCGGCCGTTTGTGCGCGCGTTGGGAATTAAAATTCCGGTAATTTTGTATAATGGAGCAAAAATCTTCGATTTTAAGTCGGAAACGTGCCGGTTTGAAAGCAGGCTTGAGCCTTTCGTCGCCGAAACAGTTTTGGCGGCGGTCCGTTCCTTCGGTCTGGACGCCGTTTTTTATGCGGACGGAGCGGCCGGTGTTTTGAAAAGGAGTGCAGTAATCGAGGCTTACGAGCGGAAGGACGGCATCCGTTGCCGCGAGCTCGGCCCCGACGCAGAGCGGTTCGTTCGCCGGTCCGTCAAAATTTTGGTCATCGATGAAACGGGCGGTTTCAGCACTATTGAAGACGCCTTACAGGATGTCCGGGAACACTGTTCGATCGTCCGCTCCGAGCCGACGTATTTGGAAGTGTTGCCGAAAGGGGTTTCGAAAGGAAACGCTCTGATCAAGCTTTCAGAAATGCTGGGTGTTCCGCTGCAAGCCGTGATTGCGGTAGGCGACCAGCTGAACGATCTGGACATGATCCGGCTGGCCGGCCTCGGTGTCGCGGTCGGCAACGCCCATCAAGAGGTGAAAAGAGCTGCGGACGTCGTCGTTCGCTCGCATCTCGAGGACGCGATTGCGGATATCATCGAACGGTATGCGCTTGGAGGGGAGGATTTCGGAGTATGATCGTCGGCTTGGGGGAATGGGGACTGCACGAACGACCGATCGAAGAGCATTGCCGGCTGGCGGAACAGTTCGGATTCCGCTATATGGAACTCGGTATCGGCGGGCACTATCCGGGGCGCATTCCCGGCGACGCCGATTTCGCGCGTTTGCGCGAGATTCGCTCGTGCTGCGAGCGGTACGGGGTTCGCGCTCCGTTCATTTGTCTGCAAAACGATTTTACCCTGGCCGATCCCGAAGCGGTCCGGCGTGAGAAAGAGCGGGTTTTGCGGGAGGTCGACATGGCCGCCGAGCTCGGCGCGACGCATGTACGGCTGTTTGCGGGTTTTGAACGGGTCGAGAACATGACCGACGAACGATGGAAACGGATGCTGGATGCTTTTTTCGAAATCGATGAAAAATGCGGACGTCACGGCATGGTGATCGCGATCGAGACGCACGCCCGTACAGTGCGCCGAGGTTCCGGATTCGTGCACGAACATACGGTCACGACCGAGCGCAACGCGCTGAAACGTCTGATGCGCGAATTGCCGGCGCGTTGCGGGTTCAATTTCGACCCGGGCAATCTGAAGGCGACGGACCCGACCGTACCTTTAGAAGAATATGCCGAATTGCTTAACGAAAAGATAAATTATTGCCATTTAAAGGACTGGAAACGGATCGGCGACAGTTGGTTGCCTTGCGCGGTCGGCGACGACGACATCGACTGGGGCCGTCTGTTCCGTGCAATGAAATTCAACGGCGTTTTTCTGATCGAGTATGAACGGCCGGAAGACGTGGAAGACGGCATTCGGAGAAGTTTAGATCATTTAAGGAAAATATATCCCGATCTTCGCACGGCATAGGGGGTCGACCGCATGGCGACCGAATCGTTTGCCTCCGTAGCGGCCGGTGCGGCGCTCGAAGCGGGCCGTCTGCTGAAAAGAAGTTTGGACCGCCCGCTTGACGTGCGCACGAAGACGTCGGAGCGGGATTTGGTCACGAAGCTGGACCGGGAAATCGAGCTTTTCATCCGCGGCTATCTTCACGCCCGTTTTCCGAATCACAAGTTTTTCGGCGAAGAGACCGGCACCGCGGGCGGGGCGGGTACGATTCCGGCGGAAGAACTGGAGTGCGCCGAATATGTGTGGATCGTCGATCCGATCGACGGGACGACGAACGTGGTACACGGATTTCCTTTTTTTGCGGTGTCCGTGGCGCTTGCCCATCGCGGCGAGGTGGTCGTTGGCGTCGTATACGACCCGCTGCGCGATGAGCTGTTTGCGGCGGAAAAAGGCAAAGGCGCCCGCCTCGGCGGACGCTGCCTGTCGGTGTCGAACGAGTCATCGCTGTCCGAAAGCCTGCTGGCGTCCGGCTTTCCGCACGATCCCCGCGCGCTCGGGTGGTCGGCCGCTGCGATCAGCCGGCTGGCGCCGCATGTGCGCAATATCCGGACCGGCGGTTCTGCGGCGCTCCATCTCGCCTATGTCGCGGCAGGCAGGCTGACCGGCTTTTTTGAACCGGGGCTGAACCCGTGGGACGTCGCGGCGGGCATTGCGCTCGTCCGGGAAGCGGGGGGACGGGCGACGGCTCTGGATGGTACGCCGTATCGGCTGACGACGTGCGGGGTTCTGGCGACGAACGGCCATGTTCATGCCGATTTGGAATGTGTGTTTCGATCGCTTGAGCCGTTGTGAGCGTGTAAAGTTTAAGTAGGGGATCCCCTTGGCAGGATTTTCGGGGGCGGAAAGCGAAGAGACCTCACAATCCAAATCCCCAAATCCCAAAAGGAAGCCGCGTAGCCTCGCGGCTCAAAAGGAGTGTGAGGTCTCCATGATTCCAATTCGACAAGCCTTGGACGGATTCCTGCAACTGCTCGTCGACCTTCATCAAGCCGTGTCGGAGGCGCAAGACTTCGCCACGCTGGAGAAGAAAATCGCGGCAGCGGTCCGCACGTGTGCTTGCGGTCTGCTTGCCGGCGCTTTGGAAAGCCTGGATGAACAACTGGCCGCGAATCGGGACAAGACGCGTTGGAAGCCGGTCAACCGCAAAGCGCGTACCGTCGTGACGATCGTCGGGGAAGTGACGTATTGGAGGCGGTATTACGTCGATCCGCAAACGGGAGAGCGCCGTTTTCTGCTGGACGAGAAGCTGGGGATGGAGCAGCGGCAACGGATGTCGCCGGGTTTGCAGGAGTAGGCGGTGACGTTGGCGATGGAGATGTCGTATCGTCGGGCAGCCAAGGTGTTGAGTCAGTGGGTGCCGGCGATCACGGCGATGGCGGTTTGGCAGGAGTTACAACGGGCGGGGGAGGCGGAGCGGCAACAGGCGGCGGCGAGCCGGGAAAGGGTGTTTGAACGCGGGCAGGTGCCGGAGGGCCGGCGGCAGGTCAGGCAGTTGTGTGTCGAAGCCGATGGGGTGATGATTCGGGCGCGGGATGCCGAGGGCGAACGTAAGCACATGGAGGTCAAGCTGGCGGTGGCGTACGAAGGGAAGCGGCCGACGGCGCAAGGCCGCCAGGCATTGGTGGAGCGCCGGTTAGTCGGGGGCGTGATAGAAGGGCCGGCGTTTTGGGAGGAAGCGGTGGTCGAGTGGGGTCGGACCTGGGATTGGCGGTCGGTAGAGCGGTGCTGGCTGGGGACGGACGGAGCGGCGTGGGCGAAGAAGGGCGTGGAGCTGTTGCCGGGAGCGGTGCATCGGTTGGACGGGTTTCACTTGCGCCGGGCGCTGTTGAGGGCGCTTGGACGTGAGCAGGAGGCTTATGGAGCGGTGTGCGCGGCGTTAGAAGCCGAGGATTGGGGGCAGGTGGAAGCTGCGCTGAAGGAGGCGGAGCGAGGCAGCGGAGCAAGGGGCAAGGAGCGGATCCAGGAGTTGCGGAAGTATTTGCGACAAAACTGGGACGGGATTGTGGGATCGGGGGCGGCGGCGAGTCTGGGCGCGATCGAAGGGCAAGTGTTCCATACGGTGGCGCGGCGGATGAAGCGGCATGGAGCGAGATGGAGTGTGCGTGGGGCGGATCATTTGGTTCGGGTGATAGTAGCACGCGCCAACGGGAAGCCGCTTGTCTGGCAGAGCAAGCAAGCGGGAGGAAGCGCCGAGGGGAGGAAGGAGGCGCGGTTGTGCCCGTCGGAGGGCGAGAGGCTGATGCGGAAGCAGCGGGCAGCAGGCGAGTGGTTAGAGGCGCGTCTGCCGGCGCTCGTGGGGCCGCATGCCTGGCGGGCGTGGGTCCAGTATGGGCTGCGGGAGATCGTCCGGAGTCCTGTGACGATGGCCTAAATGGGATGCTGAGGTCTCTCCTCCTACCGAGTCTTGACACGGACAGCCGTCGTCGCAGGCTTGATTTCGGCGCCGGCTTCTGCTATGATCGGTTCTGGCAAATGCCGCGAACGGAAGCACCGTTCGGTTGCGGTAGCCGTTTGGAGACGGCCGCCGCACCGGGCGGTGTTTTTTGTTTCGCCGAGAGGGCGAAAAGCCGCAGGCGGCCCACGCATGTTCGGCGTTCGTGCCGCCCGTCTTTCCGCGTGCCGGTTGCGGCTGCGGCTGTGGTATAATAAATTCTGAACCCACGAGGTGGCGTCATGTCCGGACAGGACACCCGAACCCCCCGGTCCCGCCACGACCGCGGGTACAAGTTTCTGTTCGCCAGCAAGAAAATTTTCCTCGACCTGCTGCGCTGTTTCGTCCGCCGCGGCTGGGTCGACCGCATCGAGAACGAAGACGACCTCGAACCGGTCAACAAATCCTACGTCCTGCCCGACTTCAGCGGCAAGGAAGCCGACGTCGTCTACAAGGTGCGCCTGAAAGGGCGGACGGTGTTTTTCCTGCTGCTCGAACTGCAGTCGGACGTCGATTTTCGGATGCCGCTGCGGCTGTTGCTTTATCAGGCGGAGATTTTGCGGGACTGGCTGAAGGGCGTACCGAAGCGGATGCGGCGGCGCAAAGGGCTACGGATGCCGGCGATCGTGCCGCTGGTGTTGTACAACGGCAAGCAGCCCTGGACGGCGGCGCGGCGGTATCGGGAGGTTGTGGAGGGGGCGCAGGAGTTCGGGGAGGAGTTGCTGGATTTCGGATATGTGTTGATCGACGTGAACCGGTACGGGGAGGAGGAGCTGCTCAGGCTGGCGAACGCGATCGGGGCGGCGTTTTACCTGGACCGGCCGGTGGAAGACACGGCGGAGCTGGTGGAGCGGCTGCGGAAGGTGCTGGAGCTGCTCAAGCGGATGAGCGTGGAGGAGCAGGCGCGTTTGGTACAGTGGATTCGGTACGTGGTGGTGGAACGGTTGGGAAAGCCGGAGCGGGAAGCGATGGCGGCGGCGATCGAGGCGGCGAAGGAAGGGGAGGTGGGGGCGATGATTACGAACATCGAGCGGAGCATCGAGCGGATCAAGAGGCGGCTAAGGGCGGAAGGTGTTGCGGAAGGAATGGCGAAAGGGATAGCGAAAGGGATAGCGAAAGGGATAGCGAAAGGGATGGCGAAAGGCCGAGTAGAGGAGAAGCGTGCGTTGGCGAAGAAGCTGTTGTCGCGCGGGATGTCGACGGAAGAAGTGGCGGAGCTGACGGAGCTGTCGGCCGACGAGGTGCGGCGAATACAGGAAAGCGGCTGAAGCGCCTGAAAGCCTGAAAGGAGGAACTGCGCGTGAACCCGATCACGATCACCGAACGTGCGTCTGAAAAAATACGGGAAATGATCGCCGAGGAAAATGATCCGGGCGCCTTTTTGCGCCTGGGCGTCCGCCCCGGCGGTTGCACCGGTTTCACATACAGCATGGGGCTGGACACCGAAGAAAGCGCCGACGACGTCGTTCTCAACGTCAACGGCTTGAAAGTGGTCGTCGACAAGACCAGTCTCCGTTATTTGCACGGCCTCGAGATCGACTATAAGGAAACCGCCATGGGCGGCGGATTTTCGCTGAACAATCCGAACGCGACGGCGACGTGCGGCTGCGGACTCAGTTTCCGCACGGCGTCCGATGCCGGCCAGGCGGAGCCCTGCTGACGGACGCCCCCGGCCGTTCAGTCGTCTTCCGGCGGCCACGCCCGTTCGCGTACGAATACCGTCGAGACGGTGCCGCAGCGAGGACAACGCGCAAGATGCGCGCACTCTCGCCGCGCAAGGTCGGGCAGGCCGTTCGTCATTTTCAGGTCGTCGATCGGCAGGTACGGGGCATACGGGCCCCAATATTCGTCTGCTCGACCGGAATCGACGGCTTCAGCCCCGCAAGCCGGGCAAACCGCGTGAAGCGGCCGCAATCCGTTGCAGACAGAGCATATCGAAGCACGTATCGGACGGAACAACGGGCATCCCTCCGCGTATGTTTCCGCACGCGGTAGGATGCCCGTTCGTCCGCAAATTTAATTTTTAGAACTTCATGTTGCTGCTGTGGCCGGGCGCCAGTTTCGCTTCCGGGTCGATGTATACTTTGGCGTTGTTGACGGCCGTCGGCGCTTCGCCGAAGCCGACGGCGATCAGTTTCACCTTGCCGGGGTAGGTGGCGATGTCGCCGACGGCGTAAATGCCGGAAATCGACGTTTCCATACGGGAGTTGACGACGATCGATCCGTTTTCGATTTTGAGCCCCCATTCGGCGATCGGGCCGAGCGACGAGACGAAACCGAAGTTCACGACGACGTCGTCGACGTCCACCCGTTCGATTTCGCCGGTTTTGCCGTGTTTGAGCGTGACCCGCTCGATGCGGCCGTCGCCTTCCAGCGCGGCGATCTCGTAAGGAGTGAGCACGCGGACGCGCGACCGCATGAGCTGTTCGACGCTGTGTTCGTGCGCGCGGAATTTGTCGCGCCGGTGGACGAGCGTCACCCGTTCGGCGATCGGTTCGAGCGCGAGCGCCCAGTCGACGGCGGAGTCGCCGCCGCCGGCGATCAAGACGCGGCGGTTGCGGAACGATGCGAGGTTGGTCACGACGTAATGCAAGTTTTGTCCTTCGTATTTTGCCGCTTCGGGCAGCTCGAGGCGGCGCGGCTCGAAGGCGCCGACGCCGGCGGCGATGATGACCGCTTTGGCGTGGTAAGTCGACTTGTCGGTGACGATTTCGAACGACCGCTCCGCCAGTTTGGTGACGCGCAGCGCTTTTTCCCCGAGCCGGACGTCGACGGGAAACAGGTTCATCTGCCGGATCAGGTTGTCGACGAGTTCCTGGGCCTTGATTTTGGGAAAGCCTGCGACGTCGTAGATATATTTTTCTGCATAGAGAGCCGACAGTTGTCCGCCGAGCTGCGGCATACTCTCGATGATCATACAGCTTGCCTGGCGCATACCCGCGTAAAACGCCGCGAACATGCCGGCCGGTCCGCCGCCGATGATGGCGATGTCCGTCATGTTTTCATTCTCCTCCTTGTCCGTTTCCCCCATCCCATTATAAACATCGGAAAAGGGGTTGAAAAGCCGAGACAAAAGGGGTATCATGTCGGTAAGGAGTGGGGAGATCCCGCCTTTGGACTTGATTGTGTCGAATTTCACAAACATCGTTCGCCGAAATAAGGAAATAAAAGGAAAGGGATGGAGCATGAGTCGAATTCCGCGCATCGTCATTTTGGGAGCCGGCTACGGCGGCATCGTCACCGCCTTGCGGCTGCAGAAAGAATTGCATTATAACGAAGCGGACGTGACGCTGGTCAACAAGCACGACTATCATTTCTTAACGACGCAGCTGCATATGCCGGCGGCGGGAACGGAAGATCCGGACCACGTCCGTGTCGATATCTCCAAACTGATCGACGAATTCAAGATCGATTTCGTCAAGTCGACCGTCGTCGAGATTCGCCCGTACGACCGCAAGGTGATTTTGGAAGACGGCACGCTCTCGTACGACTACCTCGTCGTCGCGCTGGGCGGCGAGCCGGAGACGTTCGGCATTCCCGGATTGAAGGAACACGCGCTCAGCATCCGCAGCCTGAACAGCGTGCGACTGATCCGCGAACATATCGAATACCGGTTTGCGCAGTTCAAAAAGGACTCGTCGCGGCCGGAACTGCTGACGGTCGTCGTCGGCGGCGCCGGATTTACGGGTATCGAATTTTTGGGTGAGCTGGCCGACCGCGTCCCCGTGCTGTGCAAGGAGTTCGACGTCGATCCGAAGCTTGTGAAAATCTACAACGTCGAAGCGGCGCCGACCGCGTTGCCGGGATTCGATCCCGACCTGGTGGAATACGCGGTCCGCGTGCTGGAGAAAAAAGGCGTGACGTTCAAACTCGGCGTCGCCATCAAGGAATGTTTGCCGGAAGCGGTCGTGCTGGCCAACGGCGAGACGATCCGTGCGGGCACGATTATCTGGTCGGGCGGCATCCGTGGGAACCGCCTGCTGGACGAAGCGGGGTTCGAAACGGTACGCGGCCGGGTGAAAGTCGATCCGTATTTGCGCTCCCCGCAATTCGAAAACGTGTTCGTCATCGGCGACTGTTCGCTCGTCGTCGGCGAGGACGGCAAACCGTACCCGCCGACCGCCCAGATCGCGACGCAACAGGGAGCGACGTGCGCATACAATCTGACCGCGGTCATCCGCAACGAGCCGATGAAGCCGTTCAAACCGCAAATCCGCGGCACCGTCGCGTCGCTCGGCAAGGGCGAAGCGATCGGCGTCGTCGGCAAATACAAATTGAAGGGCCGCATTGCGGCGCTTGCTAAAAAAATGATCGACATGCGCTACTTGTTCATGATCGGCGGCGTGCCGCTCGTGTTGCGCAAGGCCCGCATTTGAAAGGAGGTCACCGCGCCATGCGCCACGCGAGCGTTCAAGTGCGCGGACTGCTGACGCGGGACGAGCTGGAGCGATACAATGCGTTGATGGACGTTGGACATTTTTTGGAAGAACAGGGCCGGTACGATCTCGCCGCTGTCGTGCAGCGGGAGATCGACCTGCTCGTGCGTCCGGCGATCGGGCGCTTGAAGGAAAAAAGCCGCCAGCGCGACCTGGCCGACGCGGAGTACATGCGCGAGCACGGCCTCGGCGGACACGGTCCGGACGCGCGGGACGATTGAGCGTTTCGGCGCCGGCCGAAAGCAATTGAGCAGCCGGCCGGCGGCGGCTCACAGCGCGAGCATGTCGGCGGCCGGTTTTTCGTCCAGTCGACGTCCGACGAAAAACGGCCCGAATTCCGCAAAGCGCGCGCTTGCCTCGTCGAAACGCATTTCATAGACGAGTTTTTTGAACTGCAGCGCGTCGTCGGAAAACAGCGTCACGCCCCATTCCCAGTCGTCGAGCCCGACGGAGCCGGTGATGATCTGGCGGACGACGCCGTGGTATTTTCGGCCGATGGCGCCGTGGCTGCGCATCAGTTCGCGGCGGCGGTCGATCGGCAACATGTACCAGTTATCTTCACCTAGGCGGCGCTTGTTCATCGGGTAAAAGCAGACGTATTCGGTTTTCGGCAAAATCGGATAAAGCCTTGCCGCGATTTCGGGGTCCTCCCGCGGGTCGGCGCCCGGTTTCGCCGTATAGCCGGACAGTTCCACCACCGAGACGAACGAATACGCGGGACGCGTCGCTTCCGCAAACGCCGTCTTGTTGAACGCGTTTTCGATGTCGTTCAGTTGTTCCAGCGTTTCTCGCAAATGTAAAAACAACATATCGGCTTTCTGTCCGACGATCGCGTACCACGCGAAACTGCCCCGTTTTTCCGATTCCGCCCGTCGGTATTGCGCGACTGCTTCAAACAGTTCCCGCAGCGCCCGTTCGCGGCGTTCCGAAGTCCAGCTTTTCCAGACGTTCCAGTCGATGAAACGGAAATCGTGCAAGGCATACCAGCCTTCCAACGTTTGAACCGGTTCACTCACGGCGCATTTCCCTCCTCGGTCCGATCCGCAGTTGTGGAATTCGCGCGACGCATGCCGGTGTCGCCCCGGTGCCGCCGTTTTCATTATACCAGTTTGTACCCCGTTCCTCTCACGGTCACGATGTGTTCGGGATGAGCAGGGTCGGGTTCGAGTTTTTTGCGCAGGTTGCGGATATGGACGGTCAGCGTGCGCAAATCGCGGACGGTGTCGCGTCCCCACAGATCGCGGCAAAGTTCGCGGAACCCGACGGTTTGACCGGAGCGGCTGGCCAGCAGGCAAAGAATCCGGTATTCTTTCGCGGACAAGCGGACCGGACGGCCGTCGACGGTGACTCGTTGCAGCAGCGTATCGATTTCGAGGCGACCGACGCGCAGAACGTGGGAAGACCGCGAAGGCGGACGCGCGTCGCGAGAGCGCAACCGGGCCTTGACGCGGGCGACGAGTTCGCGCGGACTGAACGGTTTCGTCACGTAATCGTCGCCCCCGGCGTCGAACCCGCGGATTTTGTCCGATTCATCGGCCCTGCAGCTAAGGAAAATGACGGGTGTGTCGCCTTGGCTGCGGAGTTCGCGGCAGACCGAGTAACCGTCGGTTTCCGGCAGCACGACGTCGAGCAGCACGAGATCGAACGGCGTCCGCCGAAACTGGCGGAGGGCGTCGTAGCCGTTGCGGGAAACGGTCAGACGAAATCCTTCTCTTTTCAAATAAGGAGAAAGGATAGAGGCGACGTCGGGATCGTCGTCGATCAAGAGAATGTGCGGACGTGCCATATTCGGTTCCCCCCGGAGTTGCCGATACCTTTAGGCGCGGTGCAGCGGTAACGACACGACGAAAACGGCGCCGTGCGGAACGTTCGGCTCCACGCCGAGGCGTCCGCCGTGGCGTTCGACGATTTCCTTGGCGACGGCAAGGCCGAGTCCGACGCCGGCGCCGGCCGTGCCGGACGTGTAGTAGCGCTCGAAAATATGCGGCATGTCTGCCGACGGTATCCCCGGACCCGTGTCGGACACTTTGAGGACGGCGCAGCCGTCGGTCTCTTCCGCCTCGAGGGTGACCGTCCCGCCCGCCGGCGTGAAGCGCAAGGCGTTGGACAACAGATTGTCGAGGACGCGGCGGATTTGGTCGGCGTCGGCTTCGACGGGAAGCGGCGGATCCGCGGGGTTTCCGGCAAGCCGCAGGACGATGCGCCTCAGCTTGGCGTCGTTCTCAAACCGGTACAGGGCGTCGCGCAGCAGCCGGCGCGCGTCGAGAAGGGTCGTGCGCGGCGGTGTCCGGATTTCCGTGAGTTTGGCCCATTCAAGCAGATTGCCGACGAGGCGTTCCAACTCGGACAATCTGGAAAGCGAGCGCCGGACGTACCGTTGCCGTCGGCGCGGATGGCGGGCGATGCCGTCGTTCAACGCTTCGAGGTATCCGCGGATCGAGGCGAGCGGTGTCCTCAGTTCGTGCACCAGGTCGGACAGCGTTTTCAGAAACGCTCTGGTTTTCTCTTCGAGCCGGCGTATGTCGCGGAGCGTTCCCGCCTGACGCGCGGCGGTCGTGACGGCTTGTGCGACTCCGAGGACGAGTCCGCCGACCCAAGCGACCGTCTCCGTCCAATGTTTGGAAATCGCTGGCCACGCCGTAGCGAGCAGTGGAGAGAATAACAGCAACGCCCCTGCGGCGGCAAAAAGTCCCCCGCCCGGCATTCGCCAGGCGAGGCGAACGCCGCTTGCCCATCCGACCAGCCCGACTGCGAGCATGAGGGCGGCAAATCGTTCTTGCCAGAGAGGGGGCGCAAAGAAGGTGACGGGCAACCCGGCCGCGGCCAGCCACCGCAACGGCAAACGTTGATTTGCCGTCAAAATCGGCCAGAAGAAAAACAAAGCGGCGTACGTCAGCGCAAGTCCGACTTTTTCCCCGCCTGCGGCGTCCGAATCCCTGCCGGCGCCCGCAAGCAGCCCGGAAAGGCCGGACAACACGAGCGTAAGGCCGAGCTCGATCCCGCGGCCGGGTTCCGTCCCGGACGGGCTGCGACCGTACGCGAAGAGGGCGGCCGCATGAACCGTGCAGAAGACGCCCAACCCGATCAGCCCGCCCGCCGCCAGTTCGTAACCGACTGGTAGCATGGCTCTTCCATCCGCGCGAAAATTGGTACCTATACCCTTATATCGGACGGGCGGGCGTTTTGCTTAAAGGGTAAGTGTAAGGTCGGGTCGGGACAGAAACGTCTCGATGATTTCGGTCAGACGCTCCGGATTTTCCATCATGCCCATATGACCGGCCTTCGGGACGGTTGCGGTGGTGACCAACGGGTGATCGGCGGCGAATACGCGCTCCGGAGGCGTGATGCGGTCGCGTTCGCCGGCGACGAGCAGGACGGGCCGGTCGGCCTCGCGCAAGAGCCGTGTCCGGTCGGGCCGCCTGCGCATCGCGTCGAGAATGCGGATAGCTGTTTCACGGTTCGTGCCGAATCCGATCAGCTTCGCCTCGGCGATCAGCTGCGGGCGTTCCGTCGCCGTGTCCTCGGCGAACCAAACCGGCACTTTGCCGGCGACGAAGGTCGCGATGCCGGTCGCGCGGATGAGCGCGATGTCGGACTCGCGCGCCGCTTTGGTCTGCTCGGTGTCGGCCAAGGCGGTCGAATGGACGAGACCGAAGGCGCGGACGAGCTCGGGATGATGCTCGACAAGGGCAAGCGTGACGTATCCGCCGAGCGAATGGCCGAGCACGACCGCTCCTTGCGGCGCGAGTTCGCGAATGAGGGCGGCGATGTCGTCGGCGAACGTTTCGATCGCGTCGCCGTCGTCGGAGCCGGCCAGCGGATCCGATGCGCCGTGACCGGGCAAGTCGGGCGCGACGACGGTCCACCGCCGGCCGAGTTTCGGCGCGATGCGCGACCAATAACGCGAACTCCCGCAAAAGCCGTGCAACAGCAAGACGACGGGTCGCCCCTCGCCCGTCGTTTCATAGGCGATGCGGCGGCCGCCGCGATCCAGAAAACGCGCCGTCATGTTCCCGCCCTCCCCCGTCGAACGGCCGGGCCGAGCAGCAGGTCGGCGGATTTGCCCACCGCCGCCCAGAACAAGACGGTCAGCGCATAAACGGCGAAAGCGTTCACGGTGTGCACGTCTCCGAACGCCTCGATAAGCCAGACCGGCACGCTGAACATGAAGAGGTACAGGTGGTCGGGATCGAGCCGCAGCAGGTCGGCCGCGCACAGAACGAGGCCGAACGCCGTAAAGGCGATCGTATACGCGTAACGTTTCATGTCGAATCGACCTCCTTTTTCAAAGCGACTCCAAAATGTCGACCGAAGTCACCGAGTGCAGGCTCGGATGGTACCGGGCCGCGCGGTCACCGGCCTTGCCGTGCAGATATACCCCGAGCGCCGCGGCCTGCAAGGGCGTGTATCCTTGGGCGAGCAGGCCGGCGACGACGCCGGTGAGGACGTCCCCGCTGCCGGCTGTGGCCATGCCGGGATTGCCCGTCGTGTTGATGTACGCGAAACCGTCCGGAGCGGCGACGACGGTGCGGGCGCCCTTCAGCGCGACGACGACGCCGTGTTTTTCGGCGAAACGCCGTGCGTAGCCGATCCGGTCGATCGAGACGTCGGCGGCGGTGACGCCGCAAAGGCGCGCCATCTCTCCCGGGTGGGGCGTCAGAACGGCGGGAGGTCCGGATCGTCGCGGCCAGTCGGCGAAATCGCCGACCGAGGCGATCAGGTTGAGCGCGTCGGCGTCGATCACGAGCGGTTTGTCCGTGTTCTCCCAAAGTGCGCGGATGAGTCGCTCGCCGCCCGGAAAGCGGCCGAGCCCCGGGCCGACGGCGACGGCATCGCGCGATGCGGCAAGCGTCACGACGTCGTCGGGCCGCACGGCCGACCAATCGCCGCGACCGCCGTCGGCGACGCCGGCCAGCATAATTTCCGGCGCTCGGCCGGCCATCGATTCGACGAGGCGGTCCGGTATCGCCCACGTCACGAGGCCGCATCCGGCGCGGAGCGCGGCGCGGGCGCACAAAAGCCCCGCTCCGGCCATACCGCGCGAGCCACCGACGATGAGAACATGCCCCTGCGCGCCTTTGTGCGTGTCGGGGCGAAGCGGCCGCTCCGCGTCGATGTCGAGCCGCCGCCAGGCATCCGGCCCGAGCAGCATCGCGCGGACGCCGATCGCCTCGGCCCAGCGCGGATCGATGCCGATCGGCCGCACGACGACGCGTCCGACGAACGCCAGGGCGGGATCCTGCACGAGGCCGGATTTCGGCAAAGCGAACGTAACCGTCAGCTCGGCGCGGATGCAGGGATCGTAAGGCCGACCGGTATCCGCGTCGAGCCCGCTCGGCACGTCGACGGCGACGATCGGCCGACCGGAAGCGTTGGCTTCTCGGATAAGCGACGCGTACGGCTCGCGCGGCGCGCCGCGGACGCCGGTGCCGAGCAGCGCGTCGAGGAGGGCGTCGCAATCGGACAGGTGGTTTGCGCCGGGCGAATAAAGATCCGTGCGAATGCCGAGACGCCAGGCGATCTCCCATTGCCGCACCGTCTCGGGCTCCATCCGGTCCGGCGGTTCGGCGAGCACGATTCGGACGCGGTGGCCCGCTTCGGCCAGCCGGCGTGCCGCGACGAGCCCGTCTCCGCCGTTATGGCCTTTGCCGACGAGGATAATCCACGAAAACGCGCGATCGCCTGAAACTGTCCGCGACCGCAATTTCTTCTGCAAAAACGCCTCGGCGGTTCGCGCCGTTTCCCAACCGGCGTTTTCCATCAGCGACGCGACGGGGATGCCGATCGTTTCGACGGCGTAGCGGTCGAGCTCCCGCATTTCGGCCGACGTCGCCACATACATCGGGCGGTCACCTCCTCGTTTGCAACCGGATCAGCGCGGGAACGGCAAAGCCGAGAAAGACGAATGTGTATAGCGCAAGACCGACGACGATGCCGGAGCCGATTTGCATGAGAGGCACGACGCCCGACGGGAGAAAGGCCGAAAACGTCCCGGCCAAAATGACGGCGGCCGACGTGATGACGCCGCCGGTTTTCGCCATCGCCCGCCGGATCGGTTCGACTGCTTCCGCACCGGTGTCGCCGACGCCGGACGCCGCGGCGGCCTGTTCTTCCTTCAGCCGGGCCAATAGGAAAATGCCGTAGTCGACGCTGAGCGCGGTCAGCGCCAGGAACACGAAGAACGGCGCCGCCCACGACAGGCCGGGTTCCCCGCGGACGTCGACGAAAATGCGTTCCAGAAGTCCCGCGGTTACCAGATAGTTTAACCCGAGCGAAAGCAAAATGTAAACGGGTGCCGCGGCGGACCGCAACATGAGCGCAAGCACGGCGGCGATGCCGAAGAGCACCCATGCGCCGGTACGGCGGAAATCTTCACGGGTAACGTCGTCGAGCTCGGCGTTTTGGGCGGCGATGCCGGCGAGCGTCACTTCCGCGTCGCGAAGGCCTGCCGACCGGACCGATTCGGCAACACGGCGGCGCAGGTCGTCGACAAGCCGCATCGCTTCTTTCGAATACGGATCGACGTCGAGCACGAGATCGAATCGGGCGATCGTGCCGTCCGGAGACAAGTAAACGTCGAACGCTTTCTGCAGCTCCGGCCGGTTCCAGGCTTCCGGCGGAATGTTCCACCCTTCGGCGCGGACATCGGCCAGCGCCGACGAGACGCGTTTCAGCGCGTCGACGGTCTCTTTCAGCCCGTTTTCAAGCTGCGCCGCGCCGTCGGCAGCTTGACGCTGGCCGTCGGCGAGCCGGCCGAGTCCGTCCGCGGCGGAGCGGACGCCGGTCTGCGCTTCGCCGATCCCGTTCGCCAGCGACCTTGCGCCTTCGCCGATTTGCCGGAGCCCCTGCGACAGCGCCGGCACGCGGGGGTCGTTTGCGAGCTCCGGATGCGATTTAAGCAGGGCGTCGAAGGAGGAACCGAGCGCGGCCGCGGACTGCCCGAGCTGTTCCGCTCCGCCGCGAAGTCGGCCCAGGCCGTCGGCCGCCGCCGCCAGACCGTCGGACGCGCGGCGCGTTTCCGTCGACATGCGGCCGATCGCTCCTGCGAGTTCGCCGACCTTCGGCTGCTGTTCCTGCATCCGTGCGGCCATCTCGTCGACGCCGCGGCGTACGGCGTCGAGGCGGTTTTCGGCAGACAGTTCCTCGATCCGCACGCCGGCCGGCCGCGAGGCGCTGCGCACCTTCACGACATGATCGGCCTGCGCGACGGCCGCACTGACGCGTTCCACGGCGGCGATGCCTTCGGGCGAGCGCAGCGATTGCGGAACGCGGACGACCGCCGTGACTGGAAAAATTTCACCGGAACCGAAAGCTTGCTCGATTTTCTGAAAACCTTGCACCGACTCGAAAGACGGATCGATTTCCGACAGTTGGTCGAACGAACGCTGATCTCGATAAGTCGACGCAAACGGAAGCGTCACCGCCAGCGCGACGATCAGGACGACGGCCGGACGGCGGACGGCCAGCGCGCCGAGCCGGTCCCAAAACCGCGATTCGCGGTGTCCGCGGCCGGTTTCCACGCGCACGGGCCAAAACAGCCGCCGACCGAGCAGCGCCATGACCGCTGGGGCGAACGTCAGCACGGCCGTCAGCGCGACGGCCATGCCGATCGACACGCCGACCGCCGATCGGTACAGGCCGAATTGCGAAAATCCGATCAGGGAAAAAGCGATCAGGACGGTCAGGGCGGCGAACACAACCGTTTTGCCGACTGAGCGCAACGTCGCCCGGACGGCGTCGCCGACGTCACGGCCGCGGCTTAGCTCTTCGCGGAAACGGTGCATCAGCAAAATGCAGTAGTCGGTTCCGGCGCCGAATAACACCGCGACGAGAAACGACTGCGTATAGTTCGACACCGGCAAGTCCCACCGTTCGGCCGCCAGGCCGACCAGACCTCGCGAGATGACGAATGCCAGCCCGATCGTCGCCAGCGGGACGAGCGGCGCGACCGGCGACCGGAACACGATCAGCAGAATGACGATGACGAGCGCGACGGTCAACGCCTCCGTGCGGTGAAGGCCGGCTTCCGCCGAGTCCTGTAGGTCGATGAAAATCGGGGCGTCGCCGGTCCAGTACGCTTCCGTGCCGGCAGGGCGGTTTTGCATGCGTTCGCGCAAGTTTTTCAGGGCGTCGCGGGAGACGGCGGACAGCGCCGATTCCCGCAAACCGACGGTCAAGAGGCGCACGGAGCCGTCTTTGCTTTCCACCGCCTCGTCGGCCGACACGTAGGCGATACCCCATTCATCCGCGTGCTGCCGCCAGACTTCGATCTCGCCGTTCAGCCACTGCCGGTCGGCGTCGGTCAGACCGCCGTTCCGAGCGAAGACAAGGACGGCTTCGGCTTTCGCCCGCCGTTCCGGCCGGATTTGCCGAAGCGCCTCGGCGGCGCGGATGGTTTCGGCGTCGGCGGGCAGCATGTTCGGATCGCGCTGCCGCACGATGGCGCCCAGATCCGGCAAAAACGCCAGCGACGCCGCGAAAGCCGCCAGCCAGAACGCCAAAGCGGCGGCGCGCCAGTGTCGGATCATGGCTTTCGTCCCCTTTCGGCATCGTTTTCTCACGCCTTTTATGGTAGCGCAAAAGATGACCGACGGTCAATTTCGTTGCGTCCCCGGAGGCGAGGCTCGGTTTCCGTCTGCGACTTTCGCACCGACGTCCGAAAACGTCCGACGGCGGCCGATCTTGCGTATCGCGGCCGCGGAATGTGGTATAGTTAAATAGCAGACGCTGAACGCTCAAAAAAACCCGATGAAGCGCGAAGGCGGGTGAAACGGGATGGAACAACTCGGCGAACGGCTCAGACGCGCCCGGGAGCGTCGCGGCATGACCCAAATCCAGGCGGCAGCGAAAGTCGGCATCTCGAACGGAACGCTTTCCGGCTACGAGCGCAACTACCGCGAACCGGACATGCGGACGCTTCGTCGGCTGGCGGAGCTGTACGGCGTTTCGATCGATTATTTGTTGACGGGGAGGGAATTTATATCACGGCCGCCGCAGGACGGCGAACGGGTCGATTGGGGCAGAATTCCGGAACATCCCGACGATTCCCTGACCGAGGATGAAATTGCGTTTCTGCGCGGCTGTCTTGCCTTGTTCAGAACCTATGCTTCGTCGCGGCAAACATGAACGGTGTTGGCGAAAGGAGCGGGACGAATCGGATGCGGGGACGGATCGCGGGACGGATCGCGGCGTCGGCGGCGGCCGTCGTTTGCCTGGCCGCCGGTTATGTCGCCGGCGCAAGCGGCCTTTTTTTGACGTTGAACGAAATCATCGCCTCCAAGCTGAATACGGAGGCAGCCCCGGTCTGGAAAATCGCGAGGGCGGAGCGGCTTATTGAACGGCATTTCGTCGATCCGGCGGACGGAAGCAAGCTGGCCGACGCTGCCATCGAAGGAATGCTGCAATCGCTCGGCGACGATTACGCGAATTATTATACGGCCGAGGAATTCCGCGAGCGGATGTCGCACCTGCACTCCGAACTCGTCGGCATCGGCGTCGTCGTCGAAAAGACGGCGGAAGGCGCGTTCGTCATCCAGACCGTCTATCCCGACACGCCGGCCGCTTCCGCCGGCATCCGGCCGCATGACCGGATCGTGTCGGTCGACGACCGGCCGGTCGGGGGACTCGGGCTGGAAGAGCTGGTCGATCTCGTGCGCGGTCCGAAAGGTTCGGTCGTTCGGCTGCGGCTCGAGCGGCCGGGGCAAACGGAGCCGATCGACGTTTCCGTGCGCCGTGCGGTCATCCAGGTGCCGAACACGGAACACCGCATGCTCGATCAGGAACGGGGCGTCGGCTACATCCGCCTGTACGGCTTTACCGGTCATGCGACCGAAAACGTGCGCAAGGCGATCGAGGAACTGAACGCTCTCGGCATGAAAAGGCTCATATTCGACCTTCGCTATAACGGCGGCGGGTTGCTCGACGAGGCGATCGGCGTCAGCTCGCTGTTCGTTCCGAAGGGCAAGCCGATCATGCATCTCGAATACCGCAACCGACCGCGGCAGACGCTTTGGTCGCGCGCGGAGTCGGATCGGCCGTTCGGCAAGCCGCTCGTCGTGCTGGTCAACGGCTCGACGGCGAGCGCTTCCGAGGTGTTTTCCGGAGCGATTCGGGATTTGAAGCTCGGGCGGCTGGTCGGCACGAAAACGTTCGGCAAGGGGATTTCCCAGACGTGGTATGAGCTCGGCGATGGATCCGGCTTCCAGATGACGACCGCGCGCTATCAGACGGCGGGCGGGTTCTCGATTCATGGCACCGGCATCGTACCCGACGTGACGGTCGAAAACGACAGCCCGAACGTGTTGCCCGGAGAGCCCGGCGACCGCCAACTGGAGGTGGCGATTCGCGAAGTGTTGAACATGCCGGCGGACGCGGGCGGTTCCGCCGACAATCCCGCCTCGGGGCCGTGAACGTTTGGAGGTTGTGAAGTTCAGGTTCAGGCGGTTTCGCCGGCGGAGGCGGATCGGGGCTCGCCGTGCCCGCGCCGCGTCCCGTGGCGGCGGAAAAGGTCTTCGAGCGGCATGGCGATCTGTTTCGGGACGAGCAGCTCCGGCCGTTCGCGCAGTCGGTTTTTGCCCGAAGGATGAACAGCGGCGAGCAACAATCGCAAGTATACTCCCGTAAGGCGGGTGAAGAAGCCGTCGGGCAAGTCGTAAATCCGAAAGCCGAACCGCTCCGGCCCGCGGTGGATCAGGCTGATGCCGTACAACGCCCGGGCGAGCCGCGCTTTCGGCGATGAGGCGATCGTATCGGCCAAAACCGGAAGCAGCCGTTCGACTTCGCGAAGCAGCATGACGGCCAGTTGCACGGCGGAAGACGCTTCCAACGACAAACGATAAAGCCGCGCGTTGTCGAAATGAAGCTCGACGATTCGGTCGCCGCGGCGCAAAGTGACGTCGTCGCCGAGCGGCAGAGGCATGCGGCGGTGATACTTGGCGATCCGGAAGCGAAGCAACGAATCCGGTCCTCCGACGGCGCGAAACCGGAGCACGGCCGCGACGACGCGCTCCCAGCACAGCCAGGCGCCCACGACGAGCCGCTTGAGTCGGGACGGTTTGGCGAGCTGTTCGGCGGTTTCTTCCAGTTCGTCAATCCGAACAAACTCGACGCCGCGACCGATCAGCACCGGCAACGTGTCTTCCAGGGCGCCGAGCATCGCTTCCGGCGCTTTCCGGTTTGCGCCGGGCGTCTCGCCGCAATCGTGAAGAAGGACGATATCGCCGCCGCGCACGTCGAGCAGCTGTTTGCGGAGCCTCTGGCGGGCGCTCGCCTGCCACCAGTCCCACCCCATGACCGACCAGAGCACGATCCGGTACGTGCGCGGCAACGTCAGGTCGAACAGATTGATCAATCCCCACGGCGGCCGGTAATACCGCGGCCGTTCGCCGGTGCAGCGCTCGATCGCGTCGGCCGTGCGCGCGAGCTGTTTTTTGCGGACGCCGAAGGGACTCATCAGCCAGTTCGCCCGGTGGCGATGGTTGTGGATGCCCAGCAGGTGCCCTTCGTCGCGGATGCGGCGGACGAGGTCCGGATACTTTTCCACGCGCTCGCCGACCAGAAAAAAGGTCGCCCGCACGCCGTAACGCCTGAGCAAGTCGAGCAGCCGGGGCGTGTAGACGGGATCCGGACCATCGTCGAACGTCAGCGCGACGCGGTTGGCGCAGCGGATGCGCCGAAGTGCTCGGAATCCGAACAGTCGGGCGAGCAGGGAGGGCACGACGGCGTAAAAAACGGCGAACCATTTCAACCAATCGATCATCAATTCGATAAATCCGCGCATGGCCTTCCCTCCTTCGGTCAAACCGGAAGCGACGGCGCGCGCTCCCATGCGGGCTGCGGGCGAGAACGCTCGGCCACTCCGACAATCGCTTCGACCGCGCGGAGAGCGGAATGTTTCGTCTGAAGACGGCGCGCGGCCGCGCGCATCGCTTCGAGTCGGGCCGGATCGCGCGCCGTCTCCCGGACGAGCCGTTCGAGCTCGGCCGCGTTGTGCGCCTGCGTCGCCGCTCCCGCCGACGTCAGGAACTGCGCGTTGTCCGTTTCCTGACCGGGAATCGGTTTGTAAAGAATCATCGGCAGTTCCACCGTCACCGCTTCGCTCGTCGTCAGTCCGCCGGATTTGGTGACGAGCAGGTCGGACAACGCCATCAGTTCGTGAATGTCCGAAACATAACCGAACACTCGGATGTCGTGGCCGGACAGCGCGCCTTCGGAAAGCCGGGCAAGCAGTTTCCGATACAGCCGACGGTTACGCCCGCACACGAACAGCACTTGTAGCTTCTCCTCAAGCCGCTCCCCGAAAAACAGATCGACGACGTCCTCCCCGATCAGACCGTAGCCGCCCCCCATCACGATCACGACGGGAACATCGGTGCGCAGCCCGTATTTTTTGCGCAGTTCCGGTTTTGAAAACGGAAACGAAAACTTCGGATGAACCGGAATGCCGGTCACCGCGATCCGTTCGTCGGGGACGCCGGCCCGCTGAAGCATTTGCCGCGCCTGTTCGGAACCGACCAGGTACAAATCCGTGCAAGGGTGCAACCAGTAGCTGTGGTCGGTATGGTCGGTGATGACCGTGACCAGCGGCGCACCGAGCAATCCCTCGGCTTTCGCCAACGAGACGGACGCCGATGCCATCGGCAGTGTGGACACGACGACATCCGGCCGTTCGGCGTTGATCATGTCCGCAAGCCGCGACAGCCCCACAGGTCGGAACCGGCGCAGCCACTCCATCAAGCGGCCGGGTTGCCGCGTTTTCTCAAACATATACCCGTACAGCGACGGGGAATGCTTGACCCCCTGCATGTAGACGAACCGGCTGACGTGGTGCAAATAAGGACGCGTCCAGGCGATGAAATCCCGAATCTCAAGTCGGATTTGCGAAGAAACGTTTCGGGACGCTTCCAGGAGCGCCTGGGCGGCCTGTTTGTGCCCTTCGCCGAAATCACCGGTCAAGACGAGAGCCTTTTTCAAAACCGCACCTTCTTTCGCGCGGACGATTCCCTTCGAGCGTTTTCGCTTTCGCCCCGAAGGGGTCATGCGCCGGACGTTGTCCGCATCTGTATTCAATCATACAGGATTTTCGCAAAAATTTGCACGGATTTTGAGACGGGTTTTTCCGACCGATTCTGGCGCACGAACCGGATTTTTGTACCGGAAAGTCGGTTTTCTGTAATGTTTTTTCCCGATTTCGGCTCGATAATGATGTTGAAAACCGAGAGAGTTTTCCGATGCAAGGAGGAGAACTCGAATGGCACGCTGGAGCGCTATCGTTTTGGCCGCGACAGTCGCGTTTTCCGGTTTCGGCGTCCAGCCTGGCACATCGGACGCAAGCAGCGGAGGTCAGGGCACGGTGCGTTACATGTGGAACGGCTGAACCGTGCTCCTGTAGCGGTCGTGACAGGCGGGGGCGTTTTTATCGGGTGGAGGTTGCTCGGAACGGATTCTCCTGATATTTCTTTCAATATTTACCGAAACGGGGTGAAAATCAACGAAACGCCGATAAACGGTGCTACCAATTGGTTGGATCCCGCAGGAGGGCCGGGCGACATTTATGAAATACGTCCGGTGGTTGCAGGTTCCGAGCGTCCAGACGAAGCGGAGACGGCACGTGTGTGGGCGACGAATTACCTCGATGTCCCGATCCAGAAACCGCCCGGTGGCGTTACGCCCGTCGGCGAAACCTATACCTACAGCGCCAATGATGCCAGCGTCGGCGATCTCGACGGCGACGGCGATTATGAAATCGTATTGAAATGGGATCCGAGCAATTCAAAAGACAACTCGCAGGCTGGATATACCGGTCCGGTTTATCTGGACGCTTATGAACTCGATGGCACACGGCTCTGGCGGATCAATTTCGGTCCGAACATTCGTGCTGGTGCACACTATACTCAGTTTCTCGTGTACGATTTCGACGGAGACGGCCGGGCGGAAGTCGTAGCGAAGACGGCCGATGGAACGGTTGACGGCCGGGGAACGGTCATCGGCGATCCGAACGCGGATTACCGGAATCAGAACGGTTATATTTTGCAAGGTCCCGAATATTTGACGGTTTTTGACGGATTGACGGGACGGGCGATGGTCACGGTGCCTTATGATCCGCCGCGCGGCAACGTGTGCGACTGGGGCGACTGCTACGGCAACCGCGTCGACCGCTTTTTGGCGGCCGTCGCGTATTTGGACGGCGAGCGTCCGAGCATTGTGGTGGCGCGGGGCTACTACACGCGCACGGTGCTTGTGGCCTATAACTGGCGCGACGGTCAACTTACAAAATTATGGACGTTTGATACGACGCACGATCCGAACAATCCCCTCTATGCCTACGCGGGTCAAGGCAACCACAACCTGAGCGTTGCCGACGTCGACGGGGACGGAAGAGACGAGATCATTTACGGCGGGATGACGGTCGATGACAACGGCCAAGGCTTGTATACAACCGGCGTGGGGCACGGGGACGCGTTGCATGTCAGCGATTTTGACCCGGCAAGACCCGGGCTTGAAGTCTTCAAGGTCAGCGAGCCTGTGCCGAACGACGCCGGGATTGCGATGTGGGACGCCGCAACGGGGCAAATGATCTGGAAGGTGGCGACGAATTACGACGTCGGTCGGGGAGCGGCGGCCGACATCGATCCGAGATATCCCGGCGCCGAGGCGTGGGCGATCGGCGAACCGGTCTGGAATTCGGAAACGGGCGGAATTTATACGACGACAGGACTGAAAATCTCGAATCGGATTCCGCCGGCCAATTTCGTGATTTGGTGGGACGGGGACCTGTTGCGCGAAATTCTCGATCATTACTATGACGCTTCGCGAGGCGTCGGCGTCGGAAGGATCGCGAAGTGGGATTATGAAAATCAACAAACGGTCGATTTGCTGGTGGCTACGGGTACATTTTCGAACAACGGCACGAAAGGCAATCCCGTTCTTCAGGCCGATCTGTTTGGAGATTGGAGAGAAGAAGTAATCTGGAGACTGGAGGACAGCAGCGCACTCAGGATATATACAACGACCGACGTCACCAATTACCGAATTTATACGCTAATGCACGACCCAGTTTACCGTCTTGGAATCGCATGGCAAAACGTCGGATATAACCAACCGCCTCATACCAGCTTTTACCTGGGGGTCGGCATGAATGAACCGCCTGTGCCCCGGATTATGACAGGTCCCATTCCGAGGGGAACTACCGGGTTGGTCAGCGGATGGGTGGAAAATCGTAGCGGCAAACGGCTAAGCGGTGCGACCGTAACGCTCGAAGCGGACGGAACGACCTATTCGACGACGGCCAATGCCAATGGATATTATTCGTTCTCCAATGTTCCGATCTCCGGCAATATTACGTTGAACGCCTCAAGTGCAGGCTGTGAGCCGGAGACGGTTACAGTCGACGTCACCACCGGGTATGCGCAGCGGGATCTCAACCTTTATTGTCCGGCCACGGGGATTGCGCTGAACAAAACGAATGCGACCGTTTTCGTAGGTGAAACCCTGCAACTGCAGGCTATCGTTACGCCGTCGTTTGCCACAAATCAGAAGGTAACGTGGGTGTCTTCGAACCCGGAAGTGGCGAGTGTGGACGAAAACGGCCTCGTTACAGGTTTATCGGTGGGTACGGCGACGATTACGGCCGTTTCGAACGATAATCCTGCGTTGAGTGCAACAAGCCAGATTACGGTTAACGCTGTAAACGTGGAAGGTTTAACGCTGAGTAAATCCGTTTTGAACGTGTTGGTAGGTATGTCAAAACAAATTGTTGCTTTCGTCGAGCCGCCCAACGCGACGAATCCGAGAGTGATCTGGACTTCTTCTGATCCGTCTATAGCAACGGTGGATGGAAACGGCCGCGTCACGGGAGTTTCGCCCGGTACGGTTACGATTACGGCGACGACGGAAGACGGCGGTTTCAGCCAGACGTGCGTCGTCAACGTCCAGTCCGCGCCGGTGGCCGCGACGGGAGTTACGGTGAATCCGGATACTTATTATTTCGCGTCCGATCATTTCAGTGAAACGAATCCTGCTCCCGAAGAACCGCGCGTTCGGCTGGTTGCGACCGTTCTTCCGCTGGAAGCGACCGAGAACGACGTCGTTTGGTCGTCCAGCAACCCGGCCGTCGCCGCGGTAGACGAATTCGGGAACGTAACGGCGAAAAAGTCCGGTATGGCGGAGATTACGGCAGCGACAGTGGATGGCGGTTTTACTGCGACGGCCCAGGTTTATGTGCCGGTGATCAGCGAAAGCTTCGACAACCGGATGACCGGAGACGCGTGGGGGGCGAGAACAGGAACAGCCGGCGGTAGCGGCAATCTCGGCGGCGCCGTCGCACAATTGCCCGACGGCAACCGCGTTTTCTGGCTTCAGGGCGGTGGAGCTGGCGTCAGAAGCACTCAGAAAGTTTTCACGCGGCCGATCGTAAACCGAAAAGTGATGCTCGATTTTGACTGGAACGTGGGCACTCCCTCCGGGTCGCCTGGCGCCCAGCTCAGCATCGAGGACAGTGCCGGAAGAAGATATTTGACCCTACAGTACAGATCTGGACAGGAAATGATTTACGGAACAGGAGGCACGGCTTCCAACGCCGTCATTACGGGAAATCCCGTCGGAACCGGGTTCAACGTCAACGACGCGTTGTACCATATTCGGGTCACACTCGATTTTGTATCGAGAACCATCAACCTGACGGTGACAAACAAGGACAATCCTTCCGTCACGTCGGAAATCAAGAATATTCCTTTTGATCCGAACACGGTCTATACAAATGACGTCGGAAAAATCCAGTTCGTTCTGGTCCGGCAGGCGGGGCAAAACACGTCGTGGACGACATGGCTCGACAATTTCAACGTCTATGCGCTGACACCTGATCTCGTTCCGTTGAGATCCGTCGGCATTCGCGATTCGGCAGGAACGCCGGTCGACGGGACAACGATCAGGATGAGGCCGGGCGAAACGAAGCAGTTTGTTGCAGCTCTTGATCCGCCGAATGCGGACGTCCGGTTCGTCCGCTGGAGTTCGGATAATCCGGAGGCGGCGACGGTAGATCCGGACAGCGGATTGGTCACGGCGGTGGGCGCCGGAAATGCGGTGATCACGCTCACCGTCGACGCGTTCCCCGATCTCGGCGGGACCGTCCTGACGAAAACGATGGAAGTCCAAGTCGGCGAATGGCCGCCGGAAGGTGCCTGGGCGCGGTCCGCCGTTTCGGGTCCCGGGATCGCGGTCGCGGGAAGACCGTTGGATCTGACCGTCGGCGTGACGGGCGTAACGTACGGGTTCACGGCGCTGGACGTGATTGTCAATTATGATCCGGCCAGACTCGAATTCGACACTGTCACCGACGATACGTACGGATACTTGAAACTGGCGCCGAACGCCATTGAGTCGTTGCGGCAGAACTTTACGGTCCTTGACACTGCCGTCCGGCCCGCCGACGGCCAAGTCCGGGTCATCATGGCAAGCTCCGGCGAGGCCGGCGCCGTCACCACCGACGGAAACCTGTTCGTCCTGCGCGGTCGGGTGAAAGCGGATGCGGCACCCGGAAGCACGACGGTGCGGCTGTCCGACTTCCAGGTGTCGCGCAACGGCGAGCCCGGAACCGTCGAACTATCGCAAGCGTCGCTGACGCTGATCGTCCATCTGGCGGACAAGACGGCGCTGAACGCGGTGATCGCCGAGGCGCAAGAGTTGTACGACACTTCGCCGGAAGGCACGCAGCCTGGCCAGTATTCGCCTGCGGCCAAGGCGATGCTGCGGTCGGCGATCGATGCGGCGATCGCGGTGCGCGACAACCCGGCGTCGACTCAAGTTCAGGTGGATACGGCGGTCGCGATGCTACAAAACGCGATGACCGCTTTCCGGAATTCGGTCATTCTGCCTCCTCCGCCTTCGCCGCCGGTGAACGTCGACAAGTCCGCGCTCAAGCAGGCGATTGCGGCGGCGCAAGGCCGGTATGAGAAGGCGGTGGAAGGCACGAAAGTCGGGCAATACCGGAGCGGTGCGAAAGCGGCGCTTGCGGCGGCGATCCAGGCGGCCGTGACGGTTCGCGACAATGCGTGGGCGACGCAGGCCGACGTGGACGCGGCGACGGCGGCGTTGAACGAAGCGGTGCGGCAATTCCAAGCGCAGGTAGTTACTCTGGTCGAGGGAGCGACGCAGGTGTCGATCCGGGATTTGGCGATTGTGGCGAAGTTCTATGGGGCGACGTCGGCGGATCCGAACTGGTCGCAAATCGCCAAGGCGGACCTGTTCGACGAGGGGCGCATTACCCTGCGGGTGCTTGCGGCGATCGCGCGGATGATTTTGGTGGAATGGGCAACGCAGTAACCGTAAGCGGGAGGAAGGCGAGTCCGTCTTCCTCCCGAATTTTCGGAAAGTCGGAAAGGATGAAGAAGGGTATGACGACTCGCAAAACGGGATCGGGAGTTGCGGTTTTCTTGACGTTGGCGTTGGCGGTGTTTCTGTTCCCGCTGCCGGCATCGGCCGCCGGTGCGCCGTCGTTTGAGCTGGCGGTCAAAGGCGGGTCGATGACGGCCGGTCGGGAACTTCAGGTGTCGGTGATCGGGCGGAATTTAGCGGATCTGTACGCTTATGAAATCACGCTGCGGGTCGATCCGAAGGCGCTGCGTCTGAAGAAGGCCGAGAGCGTCGTTGACGGTTTTTCGGTCGATCCGATTGTTCAGGGAGACCAGATTCAGTTTGCACATACCAAAATTGGGGAAGTGCCAGGAGAAAGCGGGGACAAGACGCTGTGCACGCTGACGTTTGAAGTGTTGCGGGGCGGGCCTGCGCGCGTGACGTTGGAGGAAGTCAAGACGGTGAATTCGGCGCTGGAGATGGAGACGTATGCCATAAACCGGACGGTGGTAACCGGCGGATTTGTGGACATCACGGGCCACTGGGCGGAAGGGTGGATTCGGACGGCGGTCGAACGCGGCTGGGCAGAAGGGTATGAAGACGGGACGTTTCGGCCGGACGCGAAAATCACTCGAGCGGAGTTCGTCAAATTGTTGGTGGTAGCGCTGGGATTGGAGGTCTCGTCGAAGAACGAAGCGATCGGGTTTGCGGATGAAAGGGAAATTCCAGACTGGGCGCGGCCGTACGTGGCGGCGGCGGTGCGGGAGAGGATGGTGGAAGGGTATGAGGACGGGACATTCCGGTCGAACCGGACGATGACGCGGGCGGAGATGGTAACGGTGATCGGACGGACGGTGGGCATCCCGGGACACGTGAAAACCGGAACGCTGTTTGCGGACGACGGTGAGATTCCCGACTGGGCGCGTGGATTTGTTGCCGCCGGGGCGGAAGCCGGGTTTGTATCGGGCAGGGGAGGAGGCCGTTTCGACCCGCATGCATCCGCAACGCGGGCCGAGGCGATCAAGTGGATCTTGTACGCGCAAAACGCCGCCAAACCGAAGAAATGAATCGCTTTCCCTTCGTTTTTTCCTGTGGTACAATCGAACAAGAACTCTCCATATGCCGGAAACGCCAGACGCGCTTTCCGGCGTTTCATTTCGTGTGGGAAGGGGAATCTCCGTGTCGAATCTCCGATTCCGCAAACGGAAACGAGACGCGCTGCTCCGGATGATATCGTGCTTGGCGGTCGCCCTGGCGGCGTTTTCGGCGACCGGGCCCGCTTGGTCGTCGAATGTCTCGGCTGCCGAACCGAACGCCGCCGTCACCGAGGCGTTGTTTTCCGGCCGTATCGCGCAGACGGTCGAGCGCATTTCTCCGTCCGTCGTCGCCATCATCGGCCGTCAGGCGCCTTCCGATGAAGGCGAGCGAGAAGTCGACCGGTTTCAGCTCGCCCACGGCACGGGACTGATCGTCCGGACGGACGGGTGGATCGTGACGAACGCCCACGTCGTGAAAGATCTCGAGGGACTGACGGTCGTCACGTCGGACGGCCGACAATTTCCGGGGCGCGCCGTGTTTGCGGACGAAGAAAGCGATCTGGCGCTCGTCCGGATCAACGCGCTCAGGCTGCCGGCGGCGTCGCTCGCCTCCGAGGTCCGCGTTCAGCCCGGCGATCCCGTCGTGGCGATCGGCACGCCGGTGTCTTTCTCCCTGCGCAATTCCGTAACGGTCGGCGTCGTCAGCGGCGTCGACCGCTCGGTCAACGGCAAGTACCGGTTACTGCAGACCGACGCCGCCATCAATCCCGGCAACAGCGGCGGGCCGCTCGTCGACGCCGAAGGGCGCGTCATCGGCATCAATTCGCTCAAATTCGTCGATTACGGCGTCGACAACGTCGGGTTCGCCATCCCCGCCGACACGGTGCGGGTCGTGCTCGACCATTTCGAAAAATACGGCCGCGTCCGGCGCGCCTATCTCGGCTTCGAAACCGAAGAAAGCTGGGCGGCGGTGATCGGCCTGCCGACCGACGATCCGCTGGAAGTCGTGCTTGTCGACGGCTCTTCAAAAGCCGCGGCCGCCGGCGTCCGCGAGGGCGACAAGCTGCTTGCCGTCGACGGCCGGCCCGTGCATACGCTGCTCGAGCTGAACGAACTGCTGAAGCGGTATTTGCCCGGCGACCGCGTCAGGCTGACGATGGAAAGCGACGGCCGCACCGTCGTCCGCGAAATCGAGCTGGCGGAAGAGCCGGAAGCGCCGCCGACGCGGAAAACCGGGACGCCGGAAGTGCCTGCATCGGCCGACGGGAGCCGAAACGGCGCCGAAACGCGCGTCGACCTTTGGCTGCGGCTCGGCGACGGTCAGGCGATGGCCAACGGCCGCGTCGTCGACGTCCAGCCGCCCCGGCTGGTAAACGGGTCGGCGGTAGCGCCGCTTGAGCCGGTGGCCGCGGCGTTCGGGGCCCGGCTCGTCGCGGAGAAAGACGGCGGCGTCGTCCTGACGGACGGCAAGCGGAGCATCCGGATGTACGCGGGGCAAAAGACGGTCGTCGTCGACGGGAAATCCGAAGAGTGGCCGACGGCTCCGGAAGTCGCCGGCGGGATATGGTGGGCGCCGGTTCGAGCGGTCGCCGCGGCGTTCGGGGCGGCCGTCAAGTTTTATCCACAGACCGGCGAGATCGTCGTCGCCCGCCTCCCGGAAGGCAATCCGTTCGGCGGAGCGCGCCTACACGAAGACGCGGATAAAAAGCGGATCGGCGACAGCTACCAGAATTGGTCCATGAAATACCCCTCCAGCCTTATGAAAGTGTACCAATCCTCCAACGCCGACCGCGTCATGTTTTCGGATATGAAGGGCGATTATGAGCTGTCGCTTGCAGTCGAGCGGATCGCTGAAGCGAATTCGCCCGACGACCTGATCGACCGGCTCAAGGACGAGACGTACAAGACGGTCATCGATTCGCGTTATGTATCCGACGCGGCATATCCTTACGCGTTCGTCCTGGCGAAGTCGGGGAACGTGTACGAGGAGCTGCGGGCCTATCAAAACGACGGACGGCTGTACGTGCTGCAGTTCGAAACGCGCGAGGAATTATATAACAACCCGTCGAAATACAAAATCTTTCAGGATTTGCTGAACAGCTTCCGGCCGGTTTTTGCGGCGAACGACCCGCTGATCAAGGACATTTCGAAGTTCAAGGACGGTTTTCGGAAATACGTAAGCGCGACTTACGCCTATTCGTTCGAATTGCCCGCCGGTTGGGAAAGCGGGGAATCGGAAACACGTTTTTACCATACGGACGACGAACGGCTCGAGCTTAAAGTCACCGTCAGCTCCGCGGCGGAAGGCGACACGCTCGACGCTTGGGTAGAGCGGCAAAGACGCCGTTTTGAAGAAACGGTGCTTCCGTCGTACCGCCGGATCGGCGATGCGGAACCGTCGACCGTCGCCGGCGTACCCGCCCGGTCGGTGACGTACCGCGTGACGGAAGGCGACGACTGGACGGAAAGCCGCGTGTTGTACTTGTTCAAGGGACCTTACAAATACCGGTTCATCCTATCGTACGGCAAATCGTCCGACCTGCGTGCGGCGGACATGATGTTCCGCAGTCTGACGTCGTCGCTGTCGATCGACACCGATGCACTGGACCGCCGGTTCGGACGACTGCCCGATCCCGACGAAGCGTTCGGGACGGGGCAAAAGTCGCGATATGCCAGCCGCAAATATCATTATTCGCTGGAGGTGCCCGCCTATTGGTATAAGAATGCGGATCTCTCCGACGGTTCGGCCGTTTCGTATGCTTTCGACGGCGGAAGTTTCGACGTCCAGATCCAGGAAGAAGGAACGCTGCAGGACCAGGTGCGGCAAACGGAAGCGGTCCTGAAGCAGATGGAATCGTTCGGCCTCGGCAAACTGGTGGAGTCGACCTCCATCACGTTTCAGGGGAGCCCTGCCCATCGGTTCGTCGTCGAGACGACGGAACATGGCGTCATCGAGCGGACGACGATGTATCTGGCGGAACACGGCGGCCGCGTGTACATGATTGCCTACAGGCTAAAGGAAGCATACGCGACGCCGTTCAACCTTGCGCGCATCGACGAGGCGCTGCGGTCGTTCCGATGGACCGACGAGGCGGGCGCGTGACGGCGCGAGTGGCGCGGCGGCGGCGTCCGGGGATTTCCCGGCGGTCGCCGCCGCGTTTTTTTTTTTTTCGTCTCGCGAAATTGTTGCGTCTTAAATCGATATATGCTACAAAATTGCTAAGGGTCAAATCGAAATCCGACGACACGATAGAAACCATCGGGCAAAGGAGGCGCTTTCCATCGAGCTGACGCCGAGACAAGCGGAATTGCTGCGCCTGATCCGGCAACACGCGCCGATCACCGGCGAACAGCTGGCGGAGATGGTCGGCGTGTCCCGGCCGACGCTCCGGTCGGATCTGGCGCTTTTGGTCATGCTCGGTTTGGCCGAAGCCAAGCCGAAAGTCGGCTATTTTCCCGGCAAGCGGCCCTATCCGGACCGCCGCGGCGTGCCCGATCCCGCGGACGTTCGCGTCGACGAAGTCATGGGGGTTCCGGCCGTCGTGCGGGAGACGGCGAGCGTCAACGACGCGGTCGTCGCTTTGTTTACGCAGGACGTCGGCAGCCTGACGGTCGTCGACGAGACGGGGGATCTGGCCGGCGTCGTATCCCGGAAAGACTTGCTCAAAGTGCTCGTCGGCGGCCCGCAGGGCGCACAGTTGCCGGTGTCCGTCGTCATGACGCGCCGGCCGCACGTCGTCGTCGCCCGGCCGGAGGAAAGGCTGCTCGACGCCGCGCGCAAGATGATCCTGCATCAGATCGACGGTATGCCGGTCGTCCGGCCGGCTTCCGGTGACGGCGAGAACGGGCGGCTGGAAGTGGTCGGGCGGGTGACGAAAACGACGGTGGTCAAAGTATTCGTCGAAACGATCGGCGCGCCCGGACAGGAAGCGCCCTGATCCTGACGAGGAAAGGAGACCGGCAGATTGGACCGTAAGCCGACGATCTACCTTTGTTCGGACGCGACGGGCGAGACGGCGGAGGCGGTGACGAGGGCGGCGGCGCGGCAGTTCGAGCGGACGGTCGTCAACATCCGCCGTTTCGGACACGTCAAGCACGAAGATGAAGTGCGCCGCATCGTAGAAGAGGCGGCCGCGACGGGCGGGTTCATCGCGTATACGCTCGTCCAGCCGGAGCTCCGGGAGACGATGCGGCAGGAAGCGATGCGGCTCGGCGTGCGGACGGTCGACATTCTCGGGCCGATGTTGCAGGCGTTCGTCGATACGTTTCACGACGCGCCGAAACGTCGTCCCGGCGCGCAGCACGAGCTCGACGAGGACTATTTCCGCCGCATCGAGGCGATCGAATTCGCCGTTAAGTACGACGACGGCAAAGACGTCAGCGGATTCGTGGAAGCCGACGTCGTGCTGATCGGCGTGTCGCGCACGTCCAAGACACCGCTCAGCATCTTTCTGGCGTACAAAGGGCTGAAAGTGGCCAACCTGCCGCTTGCTCCGGAAATCCGCCCGCCGGACGAGCTGTTTCGGCTGCCGAGTTCGCGCGTCGTCGGACTGACGATGGACGCGGAAGCGCTGAGGCGGATTCGGGCCGAACGGCTGAAATCGCTCGGCCTGCCGCCGGGGGCGATGTACGCCGACCCGAAGCGGGTACGCGAGGAACTGGAGTTTGCGGAAGGCGTCATGCGCAAGCTCGGTTGCCGCATTCTCGACGTGACCGGGCGGGCGATCGAGGAGACGGCCGCGATCATTTTGACGGGGGGTTGAGGCGATGGAACGCGAACTGGCGCTTGAAATCGTGCGCGTGACCGAACTGGCCGCGCTCGCCTCCGCGCCTTGGATGGGCCGGGGCGACAAGCACGCCGCGGACGACGCTGCGACGCGCGCGATGCGGGCGATGTTCGACTCGGTGTCGATCTGCGGCACGGTCGTCATCGGCGAAGGGGAAATGGACGAGGCGCCGATGCTGTACATCGGCGAGCGGGTCGGCAACATGAACGGCCCGGAAGTCGACGTCGCGGTCGACCCGCTCGAAGGAACCGAGATCGTCGCCAAAGGGCTCAACAACGCGATGAGCGTCGTCGCGATCGCCGACAAAGGCTGCCTGCTGCACGCGCCGGACATTTACATGGAAAAACTGGCGGTCGGCCCCGCTTTGGCCGGCAAACTGTCGATCGCCGATCCGGTCGAGACGACGATCCGCAAGGCGGCAGAGCATCTTCACAAACCGATTTCCGACCTCACCGTCATGATTCTCGACCGCGACCGCCACGCCTCGCTCGTCCGCAGACTGCGGCAGATCGGCGTGCGCATCAAGTTTTTGAGCGACGGCGACGTCGCCGGAGCGATCGCGCCGGCGTTTCCGGAGACCGGCATCGACCTTTATCTCGGTTCCGGCGGCGCGCCCGAAGGGGTGTTGGCCGCAGCGGCGCTGCGTTGTCTCGGCGGCGAGCTGCAGGGCAGGCTGATGCCGTCGAACGCCGACGATTACCGCCGTTGCAAAGAAATGGGGATGGACGATCCGTACCAAGTATTGACGATGACCGACATGGTCGGCGACAAAGACGTCATTTTCGCGGCGACCGGCGTGACGCCCGGCGAGTTTCTCGGCGGAGTCCGGTACTTGTCGGACAATCGGGCGGAAACCCATTCGATCGTCATGCGGGCGAAAACGCGCACGGTGCGGTATGTGCGGTCGCTTCACTATTTGCCGCAGAAACCGTTGCTCGCCGAGCTGGGCTTGCGCCGCGCGGCGCATGAATCGCCGGCATGAGGGAGACGTTAATCGAAAAGGGGGTTATGCCCGAGATGGATGTCCGTCGTGCCCGGGAAATTATGAACTCGGAAGACATCGTGACGGTGACGTGGAACGGGACGCCGGTTTGGATCGAACGAGTGGACGAACGCACCCAGACGGCGACGGTGCGCCTTGAGGGACGGGAAGAAACCGGAATCCGCAGCGTACCCGTCGCCGAACTGGCGGAAAAGTGAAGGCCGGCAAAACGGCACGTCCTGCGCCGCGGAGGCTTTTCGGTCTTTCGCGCGGCGGCCGGGCGTGCCGTCTTTTTTGGCTGCGGCCGCGGAAATGGTATAATAAGTAGACCGCAACGCGCGAGACGCAACGCGCAAAAAAGGAGGACACGGCGTTTTGACCGAGAGCGTAAGCATCTGGCGATATGAATCCGATGCCCCGGCGGCAACGGAAGCGTTGGCGAAAGCGATTGCGGATTTGGCCGGCCCGGGAACGGTCATCGGGCTTGACGGCGACCTCGGCGCGGGCAAAACGACGTTCGCCCGCGCATTCGCCCGCGCACTCGGCGTCGGCGGCGAGATCGTCAGCCCGACGTTCGTGCTGATCCGCGAATACGAAGACGGCCGGCTGCCGCTTTACCATATGGATGCCTATCGCCTGTCGGAAGAGGAAGCTTCCGAACTTGCGCTCGACGAATATTTTTTCGGACCGGGCGTGACGCTCGTCGAATGGGCGCAAAACATCGAGGCGCTGTTTCCCGCGCGGCATTTGCGCATCCGGATCGGCCACGCGGGCGGCGACCGGCGGGACATCCGGCTCGAACCGAGGGGGGAACCGTATGAACAATGGTGCGAAGCGCTGCGGCGGGCCGACATATTGGCCCGATGACGCCTGCATGCTCGCCTTCGACACGGCGACTTCCGCGATGACGGCCGCGGTCTTGCGCGGCGGACGTCCGGTGCGGGAGTCGTTTTTTCGCGCCGAGCGCAATCATTCGATCCGCCTCGTGCCCGCGCTTCGCGACTTGTTGGCCGATGCCGGCGTCGACGTCCGCGATCTGGCGGCCGTCGCGGTCGGCGTCGGCCCGGGATCGTACACCGGCGTCCGCATCGGCGTCACCGTCGCCAAAACGATGGCCTGGTCGCTCGGCCTTCCCGCCGTTGCGGTGTCGACGCTCTCGGCGCTGGCGTGGCGCGGCCGGCGGCTCGCCTTGGGCGCGGGCGGCCCGGACGCCGGGCGGCTCTGGGTCGTGCCGGTGCTGGACGCCCGGCGCGGGCGCGTCTACACGGGGCTTTACGCTTCCGAGGGCGACGGCGGCGATTTGCATGATCCTGCGCGCTGGACGGCCGTTCGCCCGGACGGCGTGCGCCCGGTCGCCGAATGGCTGGACGAAGTGAAGGCGCTTGCGGATTCGGCCGCATCTTCGCGAGCCATCGTCCGCGTCGTCTTCGTCGGAGACGTCGCGCCGGTCGAACAGGCGGTCGCCGAACGGTTCGGAAGCCGACCGGGCGAGTCGCCGAAACATCGCGAAAGCCGACCGACGGCCGAGGCGGCGGTCCGCGCCGACGTGCTGGCAGCCGACGTCTCCGCCGTCGACGTCGGCGAACTCGCCTGGGCGAAGGCGCGCCGGGGACAGATCGCGTCCGCGCACGATTTGGTGCCGAACTACACCCAGCTTTCCGAGGCGGAAAAGAAATGGCTCGCGGCACGGGGGGGTGCGGCCGATGGAAGTGCGGTTGCGGAAAATGCGGACGTCTGACATTCCGACGATTTCGCAAATCGAGCGCGAATCGTTTCCCGCGCCCTGGTCGGAAGAAGCGTTTTACCATGAGCTGGTTCACAATCGGCTGGCTTACTACATCGTAGCGGAAGTCGGCGGGGCCGTCGTCGGATACGCCGGCATGTGGCTCGTAATCGGCGAGGCACACGTGACCAACATCGCCGTTCGCCCCGCCTACCGCGGCCGGAAAATCGGCGAACGCCTGATGCGGGAGCTGCGGCGCGTCGCCCTGCGCAAAGGCGCCGTCCGGATGACGCTGGAAGTTCGCGTTTCGAACAGGATCGCTCAGAATTTGTACCAAAAACTCGGCTTCGTTGCCAGCGGCGTCCGCCCCGGCTATTACGCCGACAACGGCGAGGACGCCCTCATCATGTGGGCGGATTTGCGGAAGGAGGTGTCCGGCGGTGAAGAGGACGGAGGCGGCCGAGGGCGGCCGGTGTCTGATTCTTGCGGTGGAAACCAGCTGTGACGAGACGTCCGCCGCCGTTGTGGAAAACGGCCGCGTCGTGCTGTCCAACGCCGTCTCCAGCCAGACGGACGCTCATCGCCGTTTCGGCGGCGTCGTGCCGGAAATCGCCTCGCGCAAGCACGTCGAGACGATCACGCGCATGATGGAGATCGCGGTGGAGGACGCCGGCGTCCGGCTTTCCGACCTTTCCGCGGTTGCGGTGACGCAAGGCCCGGGCCTCGTCGGCTCGCTGATCGTCGGCATCGCGGCGGCGAAGGCTCTGTCGCTCGCGCTCGGCGTGCCGCTGATCGGCGTCCACCATATCGCCGGTCACATTTACGCCGCCGCACTCGTCGCCGAACTCGAGTATCCGGCCGTCGCGCTCGTCGCAAGCGGCGGCCACACCGAGCTGATCCTGCTGGAAGCCGAAGGACGTTTCCGGCACATCGGGCGGACGCGCGACGACGCCGCCGGCGAGGCGTTCGACAAAACGGCGCGAGCGCTCGGCCTGCCGTATCCCGGCGGACCGCACGTCGACCGGCTGGCGCACGAGGCGGACGGTTCGATTCCGCTTCCGCGGGCTTGGCTGGAGCCGGATTCGTACGATTTCAGCTTCAGCGGGCTGAAAACGGCGGTGTTGACGGCCATGCGCGAACATCTTCAGGAAAAAACAGACGGCGTGCCCGATCCCGATTTCGTCGCTCGGCTTGCGCGCGGATTTCAGGAAGCCGTCATCGACGTCCTTGTGGAAAAATCGGCGCGCGCCGCGGCCGCGTTCGGCGCCCGCCGGTTGATTTTGGCCGGCGGCGTGGCGGCCAACCGCGGACTGCGCACCGCGATGAGCGCCCGGTGCGCGGAACTCGGCGTGCCGCTCGTCGTTCCGCCGCCCGAACTTTGCACGGACAACGCGGCGATGATCGCCGCCGCGGCGTTTCTCAAGTGGAAAAAGCGCCGGTTTTCTCCGCTCGACATCCGCGCCGAGCCGCTGTTTTCCCTCGAAGCGTGGCAGTCGGAATAAAGGATGTGGACAGACGCTGCCGCGGAAGCTGTGGACGCTGTGGACAGACTTCGCCCGTCCGCTTCTCTGTAGGCCGTGAAAATCACAGCCGGTCTGCGCAAGTTTTTCACAGCGTCCTGTGGATAATGTGGATAACTTTGAGGAAAACTCGGCCGGCGCCGGGCCGGCGATGCCGGAGGTTGTGGATAAACGCCGTTTTCAATCGTTTTTCATGCGGCGAAACTTTGTGATACAATTGAAAATGAAAATGGTCATGAAAAACGAAACCAGCCTTCGGAAACAGGAAATCCGCAGACAAACGGCGGAGCGGCTCCGGGCGCTCGACGCGCACGAACGCGCCGAACGGTCCGGCCTTCTGGCCGGGCATCTGCTCGCGGCGCTGGCCGGCATGTGGCCAGAACCCGCGGGGCGATGCCTGATGGCGTTCGCACCGGTGCGCGCCGAGCCGGACATTCGGCCCGTGCTCGATTGGGCCTGGGCGTCGGGCGTTACGGTGCTTCTGCCGCGGATCGATCCTGCGGCCGACCGGATCGTGCCTTGCGCCGTCGACGGATGGGCATCGCTTCTGCCCGGTGCGTTTGGCATTCTGGAGCCGGGCCCTTCCGCGCCGCCCTGGCCGCGGTGGGAGGCGATCGACCTCGTCCTCGTGCCGGGCTTGGCGTTCGACCGCGAGGGATACCGGATCGGGTCGGGACGCGGGTATTACGACCGGTTTTTCGCCGAACTCGCCGCGCGGCGCGGTGCTCTCGGCGTCCAGCCTGCGCTGCCGGAGCGGTGGGCGGCGGCGTTTTCCGTCTGCGTCGTCGACGCGGTGCCGAGAGAGCCGCACGACGTTCCGGTCGACCGCGTTTTTACCGAACGCGGTGCCGAGGTCGGACTGAAGCCTGGAAAGGAGTAGGGCGGTGACCGAGAGGCGGTTGACCCATTTCGACGATCAGGGACGGCCACGCATGGTCGACGTGACGGACAAGCCGGAGACCGACCGAACGGCCGTCGCCGAGACTTTCGTGACGATGCGCCCCGAGACGCTCGCATTCATCCGCGAAAGGCGTATCGCCAAAGGCGACGTCCTCGCGGTTGCGCAGATCGCCGGCATGATGGCCGCGAAACAGACCTCGCAATGGATCCCGCTCTGCCATCCGCTGCCGCTGTCCGGCGTCGCGCTCGAGATCGAGGAATCGGGCGAGGACAGGCTGCGCATCCGGGCGACGGTGCGGACGACGGCGAGAACGGGTGTGGAGATGGAGGCGCTCGTCGCCGTGTCGGCCGCCGCGCTGACCGTCTACGACATGTGCAAATCGATCGACCGGGCCATGACGATCGGTCCGACGCGGCTTCTGGCCAAAACAGGCGGAAAATCCGGTTCCTGGTTTGCAGACGGTTTCGAGCCGAAGGAAGCAAGGGGGAAACCCGGATGCGGTGGAGAGTCGGTTTGCTGACGGCCAGCGACGGTGGTCGTTCCGGCGAACGGGAAGACACGTCCGCCCTGGTCGTCCGGGAACTCGTGGAACAAGAGCTGCAGGGGGAAATCGTCGACTATCGCGTCGTGCCGACGGAAGCGGATGAAATCAGCGCGGCGCTGATCGAAATGTCGGAGTATTATCGCGCCCATCTCATCGTGACGACCGGTGGAACGGGGCTCGCGCCGGACGACGTGACGCCGGAGGCGACGCGCCGCGTCGTCGATCGGGAAGTGCCGGGCATCGCCGAGGCGATGCGGGCGGCCGCCGTCCGCAAGGACCGGAGATTCATGTTTCACCGTGGCATCGCCGGTCTGCGGGGGCGGACGCTTATCCTCAATCTGCCGGGCACGCCGGAAGGGGTGCACGCGCATCTGGCCGGCGTTCTGGAGGATTTGCCCGCGGCGCTTTTGGCGCTGAACCGCCAGGAACGCCGAGGCGCTGAGCCGGTTCGGGAAAACTGACGGTGGAAAACTGACGGCGATCGCGCAGTCGAAAAACGATCGCGATCGTGACCGACCATTCATGCTGACGAAAGGAAGGGACCGACATGTCCAGTATCGGCGTTCCCGGCTTGATTCTCATCATTCTCGTCGCCTTGATCTTGTTCGGGCCGAGCAAGCTTCCAGAACTTGGGAGGGCGCTCGGCCGGACGCTTCGTGAATTCAAACAGGGCGCGCGAGACATCATGGAAGATGACGGTGCAAAACCGAACGCGCAGACGCAGGCCGTTCATCCGCCGGGCGGCGGAACTCCGGACGGCGGCGGCCGGCAAGCAGGCGGGCGCGACGAACGGTTGCCCGACTGACGGAGGAGCCGTTTTGTCGTCATGGGCGGGGAGCGGTCGCGCGCCGACGAGCCGATGCCGCTCGTCCGGCATTTGGAGGAATTGCGCCGGCGTCTCTTATATTGTCTTGCCGCGTTCGTCGTTTCAACGGCAGCGGGCCTGTTCGTGGCCGGGCCGGTTCTTCGCTTTTTGCAGCGGCAGCCGGCCGTGCGCGGTTATGAATGGGTCGCGCTGTCGCCGTGGGAGCCGATCCGGATTTACGTCGCCGTAGCGTTCACGGTCGGTCTGGCCGTGTCGCTGCCGTTTACGCTTTGGCAGCTTTGGCTGTTCGTGCGGCCCGGCTTGCGCGAGACGGAACGGCAGGCTGCGGTGAGATACGTGCCGTCGGCGGCCGTGTTGTTTTTGGCGGGGCTTGCGTTTGCGTATTACGTCGTGTTTCCGATGGCGTTTTACTTCGCGACGGAAGTATCGCGATCCCTGGATCTCAAGGAAATGTACGGCATTTCTCAGTACGTTTCGTTTCTGATCGGCATCGTGGTGCCGACGGCGCTGCTGTTCGAGCTGCCGGTCGTCGTCATGTTTCTGACGCGTATCCGGCTCGTCACCCCGCGCCGACTGCGCCGTTTCCGGCGGTATGCCTACCTTGCGCTCGTCGTCGTCGCCACGACGGTGACGCCCCCGGACATGATTTCGGACGTGCTGGTCGCCGTCCCGCTCGTGTTGTTGTATGAATTCAGCGTCGCTTTGTCCGATCGCGTCTACCGGCGGATGGTCGCCGAAGCCGACGGGACGGAGGCGTGACGCGGTCGGGCGAAATTTTTTTGCGCACCCCTCTTGCAAATTTCACCTGGAACGATTATGATTAAAGGTGTTGTTAGCACTCAAACTCAATGAGTGCTAACCGGATGAACGAATCTTCCACACCTGTCACGAAAAAGGAGGAGGTTTTCCATGATCAAACCGTTGGGCGACCGCGTGGTCGTGGAACCCATCGCGAAGGAGCAGACGACGGCAAGCGGCATCGTCTTGCCGGACACGGCGAAGGAAAAGCCGCAGGAAGGCAAGGTTCTCGCCGTCGGCAGCGGCCATCTGAAGGACGGCAATCGCATTCCGCTCGAAGTGAAGGAAGGCGACCGCGTCCTGTTCTCCAAATACGCCGGCACCGAAATCAAGGTGGACGGCAAGGAACTGCTGATCATGCGCGAAAGCGACATTCTGGCGATCCTTGAATGACATACATTATCAACGCGGGAGGTTGTTCGAACGATGGCTGCGAAAGAAATCAAGTTCGGCGAAGACGCTCGTCGCGCGTTGATGCGCGGTGTGGACGCTCTGGCGAATACGGTCCGCGTCACGCTCGGTCCGAAGGGCCGCAACGTGGTGCTTGAAAAGAAATTCGGCAGCCCGCTGATCACCAACGACGGTGTGACGATCGCGAAAGAAATCGAACTCGACGATCCGTTTGAAAATATGGGCGCCCAGCTCGTTAAGGAAGTCGCGACGAAGACGAACGACGTCGCCGGCGACGGTACGACGACGGCGACGGTGCTCGCTCAGGCGATGATCCGCGAAGGCCTGAAAAACGTCGCAGCTGGCGCCAACCCGATGGCGCTCCGCCGTGGTATCGAGAAGGCGGTCAAGGCGGCCGTTGACGAGCTGAAGAAGATCGCGAAGCCGATCGAAGGCAAGCAGAACATCGCCCAGGTCGCTGCCATTTCCGCGACCGACAAGGAAGTCGGCGAACTGATCGCCGAAGCGATGGAGAAGGTCGGCAAGGACGGCGTTATCACGGTCGAAGAATCGAAAGGTTTCCAGACCGAGCTCGACGTCGTCGAAGGGATGCAGTTCGACCGCGGCTACATCTCGCCGTACATGGTCACCGATACGGACAAGATGGAAGCCGTGCTTGAAAATCCGTATATCCTGATCACGGACAAGAAGATCAGCAGCATCCAAGACATTTTGCCCGTGCTTGAAAAAGTCGTGCAGACGGGCAAGCCGCTGCTCATCATCGCCGAAGAAGTCGAAGGCGAAGCGCTGGCGACGCTCGTCGTCAACAAGCTGCGCGGCACGTTCACCTGTGTGGCGGTCAAGGCTCCTGGCTTCGGCGACCGCCGCAAGGCGATGCTCGGCGACATCGCGGCGCTGACGGGCGGCCAGGTGATCACGGAAGAGCTCGGCCTCGAGCTGAAGTCGACGACGCTGCAGCAGCTCGGTTCGGCCCGCCAAGTCCGCGTGTCCAAGGAAAACACGATCATCGTCGACGGCGCAGGCGACAAGAAGGACATCCAGTCCCGCATCAACCAGATCAAGGCGCAGCTTGAAGAGACGACGTCCGACTTCGACCGCGAAAAGCTGCAGGAACGCCTGGCGAAACTCGCCGGCGGCGTCGCGGTGATCAAAGTCGGTGCGGCGACCGAAACCGAACTGAAAGAGCGCAAGCTGCGCATCGAGGACGCGCTCAACGCGACCCGTGCTGCGGTCGAAGAGGGCATCGTCGCCGGCGGCGGCACGGCGCTCATGAACGTGTACAAGGCCGTCGCGGCGGTGCAGGCCGAAGGCGACGAACGGACCGGCGTCAACATCGTGCTGCGCGCGCTTGAAGAACCGGTGCGCACGATCGCGTCCAACGCCGGCCAGGAAGGTTCCGTCATCGTTGAGCGGCTGAAGAACGAGAAAGTCGGCGTCGGTTACGACGCGGCGAACGACCGGTGGGTCGACATGATCGAAGCCGGCATCATCGACCCGGTCAAGGTGACCCGTTCCGCCCTGCAGAACGCGGCGTCGGTCGCGGCGATGGTGCTCACCACCGAAGCGCTCGTCGCCGAAAAGCCGGAGAAGGAGAAAAGCTCCAACCCCGGCGGCAACATGGACATGATGTGATCGGACGGCGATGAAGGTCGTCCTCTTGTCCGGCGGTTCGGGCAAACGGCTTTGGCCGCTGTCGAACGATTCCCGGTCGAAACAGTTTCTGAAGCTGCTCAAAAGCCCGGACGGCCGGCCCGAGTCGATGGTGCAGCGCGTCTGGCGGCAGCTCGCCTCCTGCGGGCTGGGGCGGTCGGCGTACATCGCCACCGCCCGCTCGCAGGTCGACGTGCTGCACAACCAGCTCGGACCCGACGTACCGTTGATCGTCGAGCCGAGCCGGCGCGACACGTTTCCGGCGATCGCGTTGTCGGTGCTTTATCTCGTGTCGGAAGCCGGCGTTCCGTCCGATGAGACGATCGCCGTGCTGCCGGTCGATCCGTATGTCGACGACGCGTTTTTCGAGCGCGTTCAGCAACTAGACTTCGTGTTGCGCGACAGCGGCGCCGACTTGGCGCTGATCGGCGTTCGTCCGACGCATCCGTCCGAAAAATACGGCTACATCGTTCCGGAATCTGCCGTTTCCGGCCGTACGTACGCGGACGTCCGGCGGTTTACGGAGAAACCTTCGGCCGACGAGGCGGAGCGTCTGATCGCGGAAGGCGCGCTTTGGAATTGCGGTGTGTTCGCATTTCGCGCCGGCTTCCTGCTCGGCGAGCTTCGGGCGCGGGGGCTACCGGCTGAGTACCGGGCGTTTCGCGACGCGTACGACCGGTTGACCGCGATCAGTTTCGACTACGAGGTCGTCGAGAAGGTCCGCCGCGCCGTCGTCATGCCGTACGAGGGAGCCTGGAAAGATCTCGGCACGTGGGACGCGCTGACCGAGGAGATGGACGGGCCCGTCTGGGGGCGCGGCGTCATCGGCCCCGACTCCGACGGAGCACACGTCGTTAACGAGCTGGACATCCCCGTCGCCGTGCTCGGCGTGCCGAACGTCATCGTCGCCGCCGGCCCGGACGGCATCCTGGTCGCCGACCGCGCGGCAAGCCCGCGGGCCAAGGAAGTGGCGAACGAGATCCGGCAGCGCGTCATGTATGAGGAACGCCGGTGGGGATGGTACCGCGTGCTCGATTACGCGAAGCTCGCGGACGGCAATGAAATGCTGACGCGGCGTGTTTGCCTGCTCGAAGGTCGGAACTTGAGCTATCACGTTCACCGCAAACGGATGGAGACGTGGACGGTCTTGTCGGGGCGCGGACTCGTCGTTCTCGACGATCACCAGTTTTCGATCCAGGCCGGCGACGTCGTGCGCGTACACGCCGGTTGCCGCCACAGCGTGAAGGCGCTGTCCGAGCTCGAATTCATCGAGGTGCAGAGCGGTTCGGAAGTGCACGAAGACGACATCGAGCGGATTTGCATGCGGTGGGAAGACATTCCGAACCGGCATTCGCCGGCGTAAGTCAGCCGAAGCGTTCGGCGGCGGGCGGGTTCGCGCCGTCGCCACCGCGTCGACTCGCGTTGGGTTAAGCGGGGACGGTGAGCGTGGAATCTACCGGCAGCGGGACGTTCGGCTTCTCGCGTACACCGGCGTCCGGTCGCCTTCGCCGATGGTATGGCAAGGGCGTCCGGACGCCGGCTTTTTTTAATTTTGTCGTACCTGTTTTTCCTGCCGCAGCCGCGCGATTTCTTCTGCCGACAGCTCCGTTACCTCTGCGATCAGACCATCGTCCATGCCTTTCGCCATTAGCCGGCGGGCCGTCTCGCGTCGTGCTTCCAGCCGGCCTTCCCGCTTCGTCTTCTCCAGCCACCGGTCCAGCATCCGCTCGAAATTCGTCGCCATCTCCTCCGCCTCCTTCCCGCTTCGCACTTCCTTCAACCGCCCCAAGAGTGCCGGACCTTCCTCCGCCGGCAGCCGCGCCCCCAACACCGCGCTCACCCAATCCAACAGCGGCCCCACCTGATCCTTCGGCACCCGCGCCAGCAGCCGGATCAGCCGCCTCAACCGCCGCGCTACCTCCGCCTCCTCCCGCGTCCCGTCCAGCCAAAACACCGCCGCCATCGCCCCCGACAACCCCAGCAGCTCCTCCTCCCTCAGCCGCCGCACGTCGATCAGCCAATACTCAAAATCCACCAACCTTCCCGAAAACCGCTCCGCCCCCTCGATCAGCTCCCGAAACCGCCGCGCCGCCGTCCACGGCCGCTTCCCGTTGTAAATCACGATCGGCACGATCGCCGGCAGCTTCTCCGCCGTTGCGCTCGATCTCAGCGACTCGTTCGATCCCGACGACCCCGTCGAGGCTCCCGGCGTCCGCTTCTCGGCTTCTTTCTGCCAGATCGCCGTCATGTACCCGAGCAGCCGGAGCGCCATTTTCGTCTCGACCGTCGACTGCACCTCGACCAGCACGACGACGACGATCTCGCGCCCGTCGGTGCGCAGCCGCCCGCGCCAGACGACGTCCGGCTCCCGTTTGCGGAGGTCCTGCAGGACGAGCGTCGACTCGACCTGGGTAAAGCTGTCTTCGTCGAGGTCACGCACCCAGTCGGCGGGCACGAACGAGCGCAGGAAGTCGAGAAACACCGCCTTGACCGACAGAAGGCCGCGGTAGGAGAGGTCGTGCACGTGATAGACCGGGACGGGCGGCGAAGGGAAGAGCTCCGCTGGCCCAGCTGTACCGGACGCCTGCGCCTGCGGCGGAATGCCGGCGGCGTCGGCCAGCGAGGCGATCGACGTCGACCGCGAAGGCCGTTCGTCTGTCGCCGGCGGCAAGTCCCCGGGATGCACCGCCCTTTGGACGGACGCAGCCGCTTCGGCAGCGGCGATCTCCGCCGGAGCATTTGCGTTCCGCGGTTCAGCATGATCTCGACCGCCGTCGGCGATGCGACCGTCTTTTTCCGTATCGCCGCCGTTACCCTGATTTCGCCGTTCGACCAACACCCTTCGTCCTTTCGCTTACAAGTATTGTACCACAAAACAAAACCGCCCGGAGCCGGGCGCCGGATGCACGCGACAATGGCGCGTATCCGCCAACCCGGTCCGGACGGTGCTTCCATCCGCAGTTGTTTGTTTTGCGATGCGACGCCTATTCCGAAGTCGGCAACCTACACCGGTGTCCGGGCGTCCCCGCCGATGGTGCGGCCATGGCGGCCGGGCATCGGCTTTTTATTTTTGCCGAGCCTGTTCCGCCTGCCGCAGCCGCGCGATTTCGTCGAACGAAAGCCCCGTCACCCTCGCGATAAACGCGTCGTCCATCCCTTCCGCCATCAACCGAACCGCCGTTGCCTTCAGGCCTTCGGCCCGGCCTTTCTCCCAGCCCCGCCTCTCCGTCTTCTCCAGCCACCGGTCCAGCATCCGCTCGAAATTCGTCGCCACTTCTTCCGCCTCCTTCCCGCTTCGCACTTCCTTCAGCCGCCCCAAGAGCGCCGGCCCTTCCTCCGCCGGCAACCGCGATCCTAACACCGCGCTCACCCAGTCCAAAAGCGGCCCCACCTGATCCTCTGGCACCCGCGAAAGCAGCCGCACCAGCCGCCTCAGCCGCCGCGCCACCTCCGCCTCCTCCCGCGTCCCGTCCAGCCAAAACACCGCCGCCATCGCCCCCGACAACCCCAGCAGCTCCTCCTCCCTCAGCCGCCGCACGTCGATCAGCCAATACTCAAAATCCACCAACCCCTCGCCAAACCGCTCCTGCCCCTCGATCAGCTCCCGAAACCGCCGCGCCGCCGTCCACGGCCGCTTCCCGTTGTAAATCACGATCGGCACGATCGCCGGCAGCTTCTCCGCCGTTGCGCTCGATCTCAGCGACTCGTTCGATCCCGACGACCCCGTCGAGGCTCCCGGCGTCCGCTTCTCGGCTTCTTTCTGCCAGATCGCCGTCATGTACCCGAGCAGCCGCAGCGCCATCCTCGTCTTGACCGTCGACTGCACCTCGATCAGCACGACGACGACGATCTCGCGCCCGTCGGTGCGCAGCCGCCCGCGCCAGAGGACGTCCGGCTCCCGCTTGCGGAGGTCCTGCAGGACGAGCGTCGACTCAACCTGGGTGAAGCTGTCTTCGTCGAGGTCGCGCACCCAGTCGGCGGGCACGAACGAGCGCAGGAAGTCGAGGAACACCGCCTTGACGGACAGAAGGCCGCGGTAGGCGAGGTCGTGCACGTGATAGACAGGGACGGGCGGCGAAGGGACAAGCTCCGCCGGACCGGTTGTATCGGGCGTCTGTGGCTGCGGCGGAATGCCGTCGGCATCAGCCGGTGAAGGCCCAGCCGGCGATGCGGCCGGCGACGATCGCGAAAGGGGTCCACCTGCCGCCGGCAAGTCTCCGGGATGCGCCGCTTTTTCGACGGCTGCGGCAGCTTCGGCAGCGGTGGTTTCCGCCGGAGCATGCGCGTTCTCCGGATTAGCCGGATCCCGGCGGCCGTGAGCGGTGCGGCCGTCTTTTCCCGCTTCGCCGTCGATACCCTGATTTTGCCGTTCGACCAACGACCTTCGTCCTTTCGCTTACAAGTATTGTACCACAAAACAAAACCGCCCGGAGCCGGGCGCCGGATGCACGCGACAATGGCGCGTATCCGCCAACCCGGTCCGGACGGTGCTTCCGCCCGTCACACAAAGCGGCATATGATTAATTGCTCAGCCCAGACTTAACCAACAGACGCTTCAGCATTATCGCCGCTTCTGCACGCGTTGCGTTTGCGGAAGGTGCGAGCATCGTGGCGGTACGTCCTTCGATAATGCCGAGTTTTACCGCCTTGGCCAATTCCGCTTTCGCCCACGCGATGTCAACGGCATCATCAAATTTCGCCGTGAGCGATTCGATGTCCGCAGAGGTCGCTGACGTGTCCATACCTACAAAGGCAAGAGCACGAATGACCAGCGCGGCTAATTCTTCACGGCTGATCGATTGATTTGGACGGAACGTGCCGTCTTCATAACCTTCAATCAGACCGGCTTGGTAGGCCGTACGAATCTCATCAGCATACCAAGCAGAGGAGTCGACGTCGGAGAAGCCTACTTCACCAGCCGTGTTGACTGAAAGGCCAAGCGTGCGAACAATAAGTGCGGCAAATTCTGCACGAGTGATGTTGCGATCTGGTTCGAACCGGCCGGCATCCGTTCCGTTCAGAATCAATTTACTAGCCAATTCTTCAACCGTTGCCTGGCCCCAGTGTCCGCGGACGTCAGCGAACGAGCGGCTACCTTCCACTACCACATACATGCTGTTGCCCGTCCGCATAAAGGTTGCATTCTTGTCGTCAAACGTTGACGGCACGAAACGAAGTTGACGGGACGACGGATCGTACAAAGCAACCGTTGCGTTCGGTCCTGGTTTCCGTAAAAGCGGTAATTTTCGCTTGACATAGAGACGTCCGAACTCATTCAAGGCAACGGTGGTCCCGTTTTTGATTTCGGCTGTCAGTTGGAAGTCGGTCAGCGACGAGTGAAGAGTAAGGCCGAGCTGTTGCGCAAGCGTTTCGACATTTGCAGCATCAGCGCCCGTGACTTTTCGAATTTCAACTTTGATTGTAAGATCATCGGCTTTTACTCCAAGTCTTTTCAGCAGCGGGTCGAGTAAATCCCCCGACACCGGTAAGATGTAGGCGCCGTTATTCATCACGATTTCTAGTGTGGTGCCTTTTTTAGCCCCGACAAGTGCGCTGACCGGTAAGAAAACCGTATCTCCCTTCACAATAATCGTTACGTTCGTATTACTTTCGAGTTCTTTTTTGAGCTCGTTTCCATCCACCGTATTACCGCCGATAATTTCAATTTTACCATCGGGCGATGGGGTAAGTATGACAAAACCACCGGAACCTGAACCGGGACTAGAGCCACCAGAACTCGGTGTCGGTGTCGGCGTCGGTGTCGGTGTCGGCGTCGGTGTCGGTGTCGGTGTCGGCGTCGGTGT